>Ga0307968_1001302_pt1 | contig 20213 bp, 19 predicted proteins | sample OrgLakmetagen650_FD_201834 | JGI IMG/M metagenome (GOLD analysis project Ga0307968, IMG submission 201834) | Saline water microbial communities from Organic Lake, Antarctica - #650 | ecosystem: Environmental > Aquatic > Non-marine Saline and Alkaline > Saline | place: Antarctica: Organic Lake...
CCCCTCCCCCCCCCCCGCCGCCCCCCCCCCCCCCCGGCCCCGCCCCCCCCCCGCCCCCCCCGCCCCCCCCGCGCCCGGGGGGGGGGGTGTTTTTTGTAGGGATTGCTGAGTAAAGAGAGTGTGATTTGAGGGAGCACATGCAGATGGGAACAGGCTTGGACAGCGATGCTGCTTACATGGGTGTGCTTGTGTCATTGCGTGTGGGAATGAACGCTTGAATGCTGTCATGGGGGTGCGAGTGGTGGTGTTGCGCTGGACACATGCACACATGTCTAACCCACACTGGACATGTCTAACCCATGCGCTGGACACATGCACACATGTCTAACCTAATGTATAGTGCTGATATAATGTTTAAGGTGTTGCTGCGTGCACACACACAAACACACACACTCTCACACACACACACTCTTACACACTCATACACACACACACTCTTACACACTCATACGCGCACACACACACACTTACACACTCATACGCACGCACACACACACGCACGCACTCACACACATTCATGCATTCATACACATTGGTGTCCACACATGCAGGGTATTGAATTTGACGAGGACTTGGCGGCTTTAGAAGAGCAGTTTGGGACGCCCAGGGGTCAGCCTGGACAGTGGGCTGCTTGCCTGAGGATTGTGGACCCTGCCACCCTCTCCACTGGTACGTGCGAGACACCCTGCTAGCTTTATGATGAGTGTTGTTGTTGAGCTTTGTGGCTGGGCGCTGGCTGCTTGCCTGAGGAATGTGGACCCTGTCGCTTTCTCCACTGCTACGTGGATTTGCTCTTGAACCTGTGGTCGGTCAAAATGTGGTGGTGGGGTGGGGGGTGGGGGTGTCTTGGTACCTGACTAGAAGGAGGTGGAGTGTGTTGACAGGCGCACATAGTCATATATATGGCTGTAGGCACATGGTATAGTCACATACATACTCATCTGGGTGACTATACGTATTACAGCTACAACAGTTCAACAGTTCACAGACATAACAGTACGCGGAGATATCCCTGTACTCATTTAGGCTGTAGGCACACAGTATAGTCACATACTCATATAGTGACTATTCGGTATACATACGGTCGGCCAGAACCATATATGCACGGTGTATATACGGTGTTAATGGCAGGACAGTCACCAAATATACGGTCATATACGGTGCATAAATACGGTTCTGGCCAACCCTAGGTGTACAGACACACAACAGTTCACAGAGATAACAGTACGCAGAGATATCCCTGTACTCATATAGGCTGTAGGCACATAAGGCTTTAGGCACCCATAGTGCACTGCCTCACAACGTGCGTTGCTTTTGTCTACAGATACAAAGCTTTGCTCGCTTGTGACAGATTTGAGTGCGACGAAATCGTACAGGATTAGGGAAGGAGGCGCTGTATGCAAATCTTAGATGATCCCGCACTCACACCCCCACATGCAACACACACACACGCGCACACACACACACACACACACACACGCACGCACAGCCTTTGTGGTGGAGCTGGACAACAATGAGGGCATCCAGTCCATGTGCTTGGCCCCCCTCGCTTCTCCGAGTGCTACTAACGGTGCCGCAGAGACCATGCTGGTGGTGGGCACCTCTCAGGGCCTCAAGTACTACCCCACTGAATGCGATGGTGAGTGATACACGCACATGCACACACAAAAACAATCATACACACGCATACCCCACCAAATATGATGGTAAGTCATACGCACACATACAAACACATGCATACACTCACTCACAAACTTAAACACACAGATACCCCACTGCATGCAATGGTGAAAGATACAGACTCGTTTGTACAAGCACGTATTCCACTGAAAGTGACGCTGAGTGATACGCGCGCTCACTAATCATTACACACACATGCGCGTGTACACGCATACACATATTTACACACTCAAGGCTGATTGTGTGTGTGTGTCATTCCGTGCGGTTTTGCATGCATGCACACAAACAGATGCACACCTTCCAGACTTGCAAAACATGCACACGGTCTAATTATCCGCACGGATTTGCCATTGTACCTAAGAAAAACGCATCAACTGCCTCATCGATTCATTCCACATGCTGCTCCCTCTCTCGTGCCTTTGCAGCCTCCAATTTGCAATACATGCACACAGCCTCGTTATCCGTGTGAACTTGCTACTGTACCTTCAAACGCATCAGTTGATGAGGTGTCTCTTGTGCCTTTGCAGCCTCCTATTTGCGAGTCTCTCATGCCTTTGCAGTCTCCTATTTGCAGCCTCCTATTTGCGGGTCTCTCGTGCTCCCTCTCTCGTGCCTTTGCAGTCTCCTGTTTGCAGCCTCCTATTTGCAAGTCTCTCCTGCTCCCTCTCTCGTGCCTTTGCAGCCTCCTATTTGTGAGTCTCTCATGCCTTTGCAGTCTCCTATGTGCAGCCTCCTATTTGCAAGTCTCTCCTGCTCCCTCTCTCGTGCCTTTGCAGCCTCCTATTTGCGAGTCTACCGCATTCTGGACGCGGGGCGGCGATTAGAGCTGTTGCACAAAACTCAAGTAGACGGTGGGCCGGTGAGTTTTTGAATGACAGAGCAGATGGTACCGTCTGGGGCAATGAACTGAAAATGAGCTAGTCAGCAGTGGAGGCCGTCAGAGATGTTGCACAAAACTCGAGTAGACGGTGGGCCGGTGAGTTTTTGAATGACAGGGTGGGTGGTAACGGTCTGGGGCAATGAACTGAAAATGAGCTAGTCAGCAGTGGAGGCCGTCAGAGATGTTGCACAAAAGTTGAGATCACAGTGGATGCTGGTTGATCGCTACATTGGTAGCATGGATTGGTGCATGAATTGGATCAGCGCATGGGTCCCTGAAAGGGCTAGTTGTCAGAGGCTTATTGAAAGAAGCTTATTGTGAGAGGTCCTTAGTGCCTTGTGGTGTCAAGTGAGTTTGAAGATGACATGACTTTTGTGCTGTCTGAGTAATTTCAAAGGTGAATTAAGTAATTCCAAAGATGACATGACTTTTGTGCTGTCTGAGTAATTTCAACGATGAATTAAGTAATTTCAAAGATGAATTAAATAATTCCAAAGATGAAATGACTTTTGTGATGTCTGAGTAAGTTCAAAGATGAAGTGGCGTTCCTTCTTGTCTGAGTACGTTCAAACATGAAGTTGTGTATCTTGTGTATATAAGTTCAAAGATGAGCTGACTGAGTAAGTTCAAAGATGAAGTGGCGTCCCTTCTTGTACATTCAGATTGAAGGCGGTTGGAGGCTGGTGCACAAGCATTTACACACACACACACACACACACACACACACACACACACACACACAAAAACACAAACACACACACACACACGCACACACGCATACACACACACAAAAACGTTCAGGGGAGGAATGGTCTGTTCTGTCTGGTTTCCGCAGATCCTTTTCTGTAAACCAGCATTTATTGACGGGTTTGTAATTTAGAGCAAAAAATAACTAAAATGTGTGCCTCTGAATTCTCTCTCTCTCTCTCTCTTTCTCTCCCTCTCCCTCTCCCTCTCCCTCTCTCACCAGAGTTTTTTACATTAAAGCTGTCTCAAGATAAAGGATTGCCTACGCCCATGTCACATCTGGTAACACATGCATATGCGCATACACACACACATGCGCTCGCACACACACATACACGCACGCGCACTTATGCACGCACGCACACAAACGCACACACACATTGCAGCACATGCCACGTATGCACATACTATTTATGCTCAATGATCATTAATTCCTTACCCACGCGCACGCATATCGGCAGACTATGTGCGTTTAAGAGCAGGCTGCTTGTCAGCACTGCAGCCTTGTGCTTCAATTTTATAAATCAACCAAACCCTCGCTGATTGTGTCTACACACACATACACACACACACCCATGCGCATGCAGATCGGTGCACTATGCGCATTCAAGAGCAGACTGCTTGCTGGCTGCGGCCCCGTGCTTCGAATGTACGAGCTGGGCAAGAAAAAGCTGCTGCGCAAGTGCGAGTACAAGCAGCTGCCGCACCACATTGTGTCGCTGCACGTGTCAGGCAGCCGCGTTTTTGTGGGAGACTCCCAGGAGTCTGTGCACTTCATGAAGGTGTGTGGGTGTGGCTGTGGGTGTGGGTGTGGGTGAGGGTGCGGATGTTTCTGCATGTGTCGGGCAGCCGCGTTTTTGTGGGAGACTCCCAGGAGTCTGTGCACTTCATGAAGGTGTGTGGGTGTGGCTGTGGGTGTGGGTGTGGGTGAGGGTGCGAATGTTTCTGCATGTGTCGGGCAGCCGCGTTTTTGTGGGAGACTCCCAGGAGTCTGTGCACTTCATGAAGGTGTGTGGCTGTGGGTGTGGGTGTGGGTGAGGGTGCGAATGTTTCTGCATATGTCGGGCAGCCGCGTTTTTGTGGGAGACTCACAGGAGTCTGTGCACTTCATGAAGGTGTGTGGGTGTGGCTGTGGGTGAGGGTGTGAATGTTTCTTCATGTGTCGGGCAGCCGCGTTTTTGTGGGTGACTCACAGGAGTCTGTGCACTTCATGAAGGTGTGTGGGTGTGGCTGTGGGTGTGGGTGTGGGTGTGGGTGTGGGTGAGGGTGAGGGTGTGAATGTTTCTGCATGTGTCAGGCAGCCGCGTTTATGTGGGAGACTCACAGGAGTTGTGCACTTCATGAAGGTGTGGGGGTGTGGGGGTGGGGGTGCGAGTTGCTGCACGTGTCAGGACGCAGCATCTTTACAGCTAATTTACAGGATAAACTAAGGACTTTGTGTGGGTGTGGGTGTGGGTGTGGGTGTGGGTGTGGGTGTGGGTGTGGGTGTGGGTGTGGGTGTGGGTGCGGGTGTGGGTGTGAGTGTGGGTGTGGGTGTAGGTGTGGGTGTGGGTGTGGGTGTGGGTGTGGGAGTGGGTGTAGGTGTAGGTGTGTTTTAGCACAAGAGGGCACACAAAAGCAGCTCTCAACAAAGGCAGTTCTCACTCGCATTATTAAGCTCACTCATCTAGACTCTCAACAAAGGCAGCCCTCAGAAAATGGCAGCTCTCAACCGCATCAGTAGGCTCACTCATCTAGGCCCTCAACAAAGGCAGCTCTCAATCGCACCATCTAGTATCCCACTTGCTGACGTCCGCACGCACCTGTGCGTCCCATCTTCATGCATCTGTGTGTGTGTGTGTGTGTGTGTGTGTGTGTGTGTGTGTGTGTGTGTGTGTGTGTGTGCACCTGTGTGTGTGTACGTGCCTGCACAAACTCGATGTGTGTGTGAGTGCACCTGTGTGTCTAGGTGTCTGCACATACTCAATGTGTACGTAAGTGCACCTGTGCGTGTACGTGTCTGTACATTCTCAAACGGCAGACAACATCTGCCGCACCATACTTATCCTCTGTACCCTGTTTGCTTACATCTATACGCACACGTGTACGTGTATGTGACAGTATAAAAAGGCGGACAACACCGTACATGTTCGCAGACAACGCATCACCCTGCTACATCATTAACGTTCCTACGCACTCGTGTGCATGTGTGTGTGACAGCATAAAAAGGCGGACAACCACCTGTACAATTCCGCAGACGACGCATCACGCTGTCTCGTCACCAACATTCTTACGCACTCGTGTGCATGTGTGTTGACAGCATAAAAAGGCGGACAAACACCTGTACATTTTCGCGGACGACGCGTCACGCTGTCTCGTCACCAACATTCTTACGCACTCGTGTGCATGTGTGTGTGACAGTATAAAAAGGCGGACAACCACCTGTACATGTTCGCAGACAACGCATCACCCTGCTACATCATTAACGTTCTGACGCACTCGTGTGCATGTGTGTGTGACAGTATAAAAAGGCGGACAACCACCTGTACATTTTTGCGGACGACGCATCACCCCGCTACGTCACAAGCGTCCTGCCCCTGGACTACGACACAGTGGCGGTGGCAGACAAGTTTGGTAACATCAGCGTACTGCGCCTGCCGGGAGATGTTTCAGCACAGGTGTGTGTGCCCTTATGTGTGTGTGGGGGTGGGGTGGGGGGGGGGGCGTGTTTGTATTGTTAAAGTTTAGGGTGGAGTGTGTACGTGCATGTGCTTGTGTCTCTAAAGGGAGTATGTGTTGTGGTTGCCGGGAAGTGTCAGCACAGTTGGTTGTGTGCACGCATACTCACTTTGTGGGTGTGACTGTATGTACAATTGTGCGTGTACTTTTGTGTGTGTGCGTGCAAGCGTGTGTGTTTGTGTGACGGTATGTACAATTGTTTGTGTGTCTGTGCGGTAAAACTGTGTGTCTAAGGGCGACAAGCTACCCTCCCTCTGAGGCAGATGCTTTCCCGGTACCGTTTGTGTTCATGTCAACAGATGCTTGAAAAGTGTGATGCAAGTGGAAAGCTGGAACGATTTGTCGTTTTTAAACACACGCTTGCACGCACGCACGCACTCTAAACACGCACGCGCTCTAAACACACGCTTGCGCTCTAAACACACGCACGCGCTCTAAACGCACGCTCGCGCTCTAAACACACGCATGCGCTCTAAACACATGGCAAACACACACATGCAAACACACGCTCGCATGCACACGCACACACACACACACACACGCACACACACACACACACGCACACACACACACACACACGCACACGCCGGCTGTGCAAGCACAGGTGGAGGAGGACCCCACGGGCGGCAAGCTGGCCTCGACCTCAGGCAGGTTGAACGGTGCCCCTCACAAGATCATCCCTATCATGAACTTCCACGTGGGGGACACAGTGACGTCACTGCAGCGTGCAGCACTGCAACCAGGGGGCCAGGAGGTGCGTGTGCTGTCTTTCACACATAGTACGCGCGCATGCAAACACACTCTCTTACACACACCTGCACTCACGCATATGCACACGCACAAGCATACATGACACACATTTGCATACACACAAGAACGCACACACACATACTCAAACACACACACTCACACACACAACACACACGCATGCATGCAGGCATGCGTGTTCATACGTTTGCCCACATGCACACACATACACACTCTCTCAGTGCCCAACGCTTCTTCTCGCCTTGCCCTGCGCAGGTCATTTTTTTGCACCATAGCAATAGGGGTAATTAGTGCATGCATGCGTGCACACGTACAAACACACACTCACACACACACTCACACATGCACACACACTCACACGATTTATAGCGCTCCCAACATGCTTGCTTGCACTGCACTGCACAGGTCATTGTGTACGCCACTGCGATGGGGGGTATTGGTGCGCTGTACCCTTTCTCCAGTAGAGAAGATGCAGACTTCTTCACACACCTAGAGATGCACCTGCGGCAAGAGCACCCACCCTTGTGCGGCAGGTGTGTGTATGGTTATGTGATTGGGTGTTATTGGGTGTGTGTGTTGTGTTTCTATGAGCATGTTTTGTGCGTTTTTGCTTTGGGCTACTGTCTGCGTGTGTTGCTTTCTCGTCCTCTACGCCAGGTCTACTTCTTCAATTGCTTCCAAAAAGTCACATACTTATAAGCACAATTATATAATTACCGTAGGTTCACGATCACTTCAGAAATTATTAATTAATTATTTGACAAAAAACGGAATTTTCTCAGGGCCCTCTCCGAACTGAATTTGAAATGATAAATTGATTTTTCTATGTGGTTTTGAGGGTGGTTTTAAGAATGAGCTCCCAGCTTGCCCTGGTTGTGAACCCCTGACTCTGTTCTTGGAGCCCCTGTCCCCAGCTGAGAGGCTGGCCGCTCAGCAGAGGGACCATGAGAAGCTGCAGAGGCATAGGCAAAGGCAAGGGGCGCGGCTGTGAAGAGGCCCGTGGGGCGTCCATGCATGCTGCTCCAAGAACAAGCCTCCTCCTCTCACAGGCCCTTCAGGCCCTTCCTTTGGGGCATCCACACAGAGTTAGTGAAGATGGCAAGGGGTAAGAGAGGGTTGCTTCTCTGATTGAGGGAAGCATATGTGCAAGCACTCACAGCTGTCATTCTCCCCATGCAGCCAATGGGCAGTCTGCCCATCAGCCTGCACAGCAGCAGCAGCAGCAGCAGCAGCAGCGGCGGCAGCAGCAGCAGCAGCAGCAGCGGCAGCAGCAGCAGCCAGCAGTGGGGGGCTCTCAAATTCACAAATTAATTAATCTACGGTATACTTAGGGAGCAACGGATTCTTTTTATTCTGTTCAGTGTTGTTTACGATGTTAAATACTTGCGTAGCTTTGTGGCATACAAACTTGTTGTTGCTCCTCATGCACGTGCTTAACTTCTGCACAGGGAATCACATGCCTTTTTGATCAACAAACTTTGCAGTCTTGCAATTCCAGATGGTTTTGCTTCAATTTTATTCCTGCACAGGGATCACATGGCTTACCGTGGATCGTACTGGCCAGTCAAGGATTGCGTGGATGGAGATTTGTGCGCACAGTACCCCTCGGTAAGTCATGTGCCTTGCAGATTCTCGTCATAGATGGATCGTTGTCTCCTTGGAGTATTGTGGGACTGTATTGTTGTGAAAACCTTCTTGGTTTGTGTGTCCTCGTGAGATTATATATCATGAGCTTTTTTTAAAGCTTCCGCTCAGATGCCCCCTGAGGCATATATAGCAACGTACCTTGTCATATTGTGTACTACTCTCTTTTCGTTGTCATGCTGTGTGTCCTTGTGTGTCCTTGTGTGAGGGTGTGCCTTTGTGTGTCCTTGTGTGTCCTTGTGTGAGGGTGTGCCTTTGTGTGTCCTTGTGTGAGGGTGTGTATTTTCTTTACTACAAGGGTACCAGGATGGCATGGACAATGGCTTGTGTACACACGGCAAGCCTTGCTTGATAGCAATCTTGTGTATGCTTGGAAGGTTGCAAGTGTGCAAGGACGAGTCTCGCAGTCCGTAGATATAATGCTGCTTGATCTGACATCCACCCTTGCAGGCACCCTCGGCAAAGCAGAAGGCCATGGCTGAATTCACGCAGTCCGTAGATATGATGCTGCTTGATCTGACATCCACCCTTGCAGGCACCCTCGGCAAAGCAGAAGGCCATGGCTGAGGAGCTTGACAGGACGCCGGGAGAGGTCCTCAAGAAGTTGGAAGACATTCGGAACAAGATCCTGTAGTAGTTGGAGCGTACCCTCGGATTTTTAAGTTGGAAACATCTGCTGATTTGCTTGACTACCTACGCACTTGTAACCTATGATGTGAATTTTGAGCTTGACCTTGAACTGCTTCTTGAAAGGAAAGGGCAGTAATCTCTTTCTGGCAGTTGCTGGCAAAGAAGAAATTCAACCAATTATATACACGCCGTGCCGATAATTGATTGGTTACTCCGACTCAGCATCCACGCCCCAAATGAAACCCAACAAACACGTAATAAACTAGGTTTGCCGATCATGCAAGAAGAGTTGCCCGTGATAACCTAGCAGATGGCGCTGCCAATCCATACCCTCTGGCTATGAAACCGAGAAACATACAATGGTTACAACAAGGGGTGACCTTCAGCCAGGTTGTTTCGCTGATCGGCTGCTGGCTGGTCTCGGCCAGCCACAAATAAATCCATGAGCTCAGAAAGAAAAAGAAAAAGTCTAGTGTTCGCTGAGAAAGGAAATCATGATCAGGTTGGTTGTTGACTTTTTTTTAATTTTGGTGGTGTTACGGCCCCCAGCCGTTGCATAAGTCTGCAGGCGTCAACCAAGTTATTTTTAAAAGGTTGCAAAAAAAACAAGGCGTACTGCACAGCTTGAGGGTGATGTGGCTGCAGCACTGCAGCGTGCAGGCTTTGCTGTTCAAGGTCCGTCAATTGAGGGAGGGGAGTTTATCATGATGCAAGCTTAAGGTGTTGCAATACAGGTGGCAAGTGTTAATGAGTACTTCAAAGTCCCATTAGATCTGCTGAGTGGTAATTTAGCTATCCACGTTGCTATTGCTGGTTGGGTGTGTGGTAGCAGCATCGTAGTTCCAGAGGCTGAGTGGGCAGGTCTGAAGAGTGATCCTCAGCAGCAGCAGGCTTACGTGGCACAGCGTATGCAAAAGGTACTTGGAAAGTGAGGGATGGATTTGCTCTTGTGCACCCATTTTATTAAAAAAAATCCTTCAGTATCTGCCATTTTATGCAGTAGCGCTCTAACTTATATTGTTTTGGAGCCTTGTTTGCCCTCTTAACAAAGGGACTACATTTTTTTGGAATGACTGGTTGATAAAGGGTGGGCAGCAACAGCCTCAGTATAGTGACCTTGACTTTTTTTTGGTGGTGTTACAGCTAGGGCCCCCAGCAGGGACCTGACAGACAACAAAAAAAAAGAGGAGGGAGGGCTCAAGCAGAGGAGAAAGCAAGAGGAAGCTGCTCAAGGAGACCCAGATAGAACCAGGGAAAGGAAACCAGGAAAAAGAAAAGGACCCAAGTAGAGTACAGAGAGTTGAGGGAGCGCAGGACAGAAGACGCAGAAGAAAACCAGGAGGATGGAAGGAGACGCCAAACACACGAAAACGGGGGGGAGACGCACAGAGTTGCAGTTGTTGAGACAAGAGCGGCAAGCATAGAATCACGGCAAAGAGAGGCTAACACGGCCGAAGAACCCTCACTTGTTGCAGCAAGAAGGGTTGGGCTGCTGAAAAGTCCTCCAAAAAAGGTGTAAACAGGAAGGAAAAAGGTGTTTCCTCAGCTCACAAACTCGATATTCTTGGCAAATAAAAGAGCATGCACCTAGTTTTGAATATGTTATCTCCAGGACATTGGTCACACACGCGAGAACTATCTTCAAGCCACGCTGCTGTCTCAATATTGAAAGTATGCGCCCGCAAGCTGAGTCTACTTACATTGTGCATAACATGTTTGGACAGATCAAGATGGAGATACCGTGGTACAATAGTCGGCATACGCTCATTTCTAGAAAAAAGGGTGGCAAACCACGAATGTTAAGTGGCCAGTTTGTTGATGTGCGTGTTGGGGTCCACCAACTCAGCGTCTCTCCAAACACCTCTCATCCTATGCTTCAAATCTTGCATGGGACTAGCACGCCCAGTTTGAACAGCTTGTACATACAACTCACGCCCATGCAGTTCTTGAAAAGCGCTCAGCAATCGAGCTGTCCAGCAGGCATTTGAACGAGGCTGTAAATTGAGATTAGCCTGGACTACCTACCCTCCGCAAAGTGTCACGATTTATATTAAGCATACTATTAAAAGGCTTGACAGCTGACTAAAACCAGTAGAATTGCAACGGTTCATGTCCACATTCTCGGAGTACAGCCCAATTAGTGGTAGACTGCTTCACACCTAACGTGCCCTTCAGAAACTGCAAATGAAGCGTAGACAGCGGGCTAGAGAACTCCCTGCCTGCCTGCGAGAAACCAGTACCCCATACTTGACTACCGTACATGCCAGCAGGAATAACATACGTCTTAGCGAGCCACAAAGAAGTGTGTGGCCTGTCTGCCAAAGCGTGTTCACGCACAAATCTACGTATCCTATAGGCAGAGGCAAGAAAAGGACGGGCCGCGTGTTCAGCAGACTTAGCCATGTTCAAGGTCCTGTAGAAAACCATGCCCAAATACCTGAAAGAATCTTTGTGATGAAGGGTGGCACCGCCAACATCAAAAACAGGAACATTTTCACCCGCAAGTTTAAGTGCACAACCTCGGACTTGGAAGTGTTGACAATTAGATGTGTATTCCTGGTGTACACAGCCAACCGACTCAGCATGATTTGCATATCACGGGGCTCATTAGTCAGCAAAGTCAGATCATCTGCATACAACATGAGTGAAACGTGCACACCCGCGGTTCCGGTGATAGCCCCTGATACACCCTCAGCAATATTGTCAATATCGTAAATATAAAGGGAAAAAAGCAGAGGAGACAGGGGGCAACCTTGTTTAACCCCACGAGTCGGATGCACACGAGCAGTTTTATCACCATCCTTCAAGACATACTCATCACGGTTGTACATGTCTTGATTCACAGACAACAAAGGCGCAGGCATGCGAGTACGCCTAAGGTGTTTCCAAGTGCATCCAAGAAACATACAACCAAACACGCGCGACATACCTTTAATCGAAATTAAGTACTGTGTAGACACTTCCCCTACTCAACAAGCAGAAAAGGCACGAGAACAACATAATCTGCTAATGCCTCGCTTACTCGGACAACGAAAACCATTCACACCATCCTGCTAGGAGCAACAGGCACCATCTACAGTCAGCAGCCACACAAGGAACCCACTCCACAGCTTTGGAGTTACTGGTCTACATGCCACAGCACACACGGGAAAATTACGCCAATCGAGATCCGCGACAAAATCCACATAGATGAGGCAAGACATTGAATACAATCCCTACAAGTATTTGAGCCATACTCCTGGTGGTGTGCAGGCTTCTGCCTCCCAACCACCTGACCTCCACTGGAAAACTCCTCTTCTTTTTTTCTCCGGGATGTGGTGTGTCTCTGCATCCATTGGGTGGTGCAGGGCACAAAACTACATCCTTTTGTAATCCATGTTGGTGGTGTTTACACTACTGCGTTTCTCTTTTTTCTTGTTTGCTGGAAATTTGTTACCAAAAGATCTGTCACCTACATACAGGAAGAAGGCTTTAGGTTTCTCGCCTTGTGCGCTTTACCTGAAGCAGGCTGTGAAAAATAATGCAGCCTTTAGTATTTGAGATAAATACAAGGAATCTGACAATAAGATTGTTGTGAATAAGATCTACTTGTCATCATGTTTTGGGCGGAGGAAAAAGGCAGTAAAAAAAGAGACGCAGCAAAGGAAAAAACGTTGATAAGATTACGATACTTATTAGTAGTACAATTAATAGCACAGCCTGCATTATCCATAGCCTCGCTCCATGATAAAGGATACAGACGTGATTTAAGCTGCCCCCCAGAGGCATATATAGCGATGTAACCTTACCTTAAGCTGCCCCCGTGGGGATCAGGAGGCAATTGAGGGCAACGATGTGTCAAGCCTGAAAACCTTCCCACCTGTAGCTCCAATCACTCATCGTCTTTGGCAAAGCTGCCGGCAACACCCGCTGAGCCATTCAGTTATGTCTTAACCACGAACTGCTGTAGAACACTTTCCTCTGACCACTCAAATTATGAACAGGCACTTGGGCCTTGGCACTTAAAAAAGCCCTTGGGCACTGATTCAGTAGATCGTCCCAAGCATCATTTGAGCTCAAACATGGCTACCTCAGTAACACCATTTAGTACTTGCTAGGTGATTGATCAGGGACTGTGGAAGGAAGTCGCAACTGCTTAACTCTCACAGGAGCGGTCTTCAATTCCATGCTTAGTACTTGTTTTCTTAAACCCAATGCCATCACGGACACTAACCCCGCTACCGAGCCGACGCATCTACCCCCCCCTTTCCGCCTGCCGCAGCTTGCTCATCTGCATCCTCAACCCCCTCATCTATGGTCCCGTCTTCATCTTTTTCTACATTCTCAACCTGTATTCCCTCTTGGGCCGGACCGCCGTTGTACTCTTGAATCAGCGAAACAAGGTCCTGCAAGCAGCAAGAAGGAGGGAAAAGAGGGAAGAGGGATGAGCATAACTTGATGTTCTTATGTAACGAGCCGGATTCTTCAATAACTGACTGCCTTACTGGAGCGTCATTGTATCGGGCTCAAGCGCAGCAAGAGCGGAAAAAGGGGGACCACCTGTCCCACTTATTATCCAGGCTCACAATTAAAACACAGTTTTACACATAAAATTTCACAGTGCTCCATCTGAACGCACGTTCCCCAAGTACGTGAGCTTAAACACTGCTGCAAGTTGTACTGCGCAAGCAAGAGGGCAAGTGTGATTTCCTGTACCCCCTTGCTTGTCTCTCTCTCCTTCTGTGACAGAACAATTTTACATGCACTTTTGCAGCAGTGAACCGCTGTGAGTCGCAGCAAGATGCTTAAAACTTGGCTACCGTGTACTTGCTACTAGAATGGCAGACTCCTTTGCAATGTAGGGAGAGCTTTTAGTGTACTTGCTACTAGAATGGCAGATTCCTTTGCAATGTAGGGAGAGCTTTTTAGTAAATCACTGCAGCACACAGCAAACCATCGCAGTACTTCACTGCCAGCGCAGCTCTATCATTATTTAAGGCAGCTGCTGTGCATTTCTAGCCTCTTCAACATCAGTGTGTGCGTGTCCACTTTGACCTCCAAAAGAGGCACTGCTGCATGGTGTTGAATGACATTTGGCTGACTCATTCCTCACCTCTGCATGTTTATCTAAAGCTTCGTCCATCGGCGTCCGTCCAGCACTGCAAAAGCATTGGATCCGGGAAAGAGAATTCAGCTCTACAACAGCGTGAATATAACAAGGAGCTTTTCTATTGGGACAGGGTCGCAGAGGCTCGGTATGGCATTCAGCTTTCCATTCTTTCAGTGGCGCATGATTAGATTTGGCCATAACCCTATATACGTGGGTGTAAATACGTTATTCTTGGCAGGGAAATCACCAAATATACGGCCATATACGGTGTGCATATATACATATGGCTCTGGCCAACCCTATGCATGATTCACGATGCCCAGTGCCAAAGCCTTTTCAGAGTCCCTCCTTACCTATTTACGGCTGAGGCTTTGGCGCCCGCTTCTAATAAGGCTCGTGCGACCTACGGAAGCAAGAGGAAAACTTATTAATCAGAACACTCAGTTTCAACACAGCACGCCAAATCCATTCAGTCAAATCACAACACGCTAAATCCATCTACCTAGTGACAATATATCACGCCGCCAAAATATTGTCTTTGGGGGGTACGGCCAAATCACTCTCCCCAGAATAAACAAATATTTGAGGGGGTGCGGATTACTGCAATAATTATTTTTGATGACGGGTCATGAGAGGGAAAGAGCCCCTGAGGTCATGAGAGGGAAAGAGCCCCTGAGATCCTCTGTGGGACGTAGTGTCCAGACAGGGATGGCCAGCTTCTGCAAGGCCCTCCCATCCGTTGAGCAGCTTGAGCAGCAACAGCGAGTTTTGGGCAAAAGTTGAAGCAGCAGGTGCAGAAGCAGCGTGCAGACAAGCAAGTAGGAGCGTGCAGCGGAGGCAGCCAAGCACAAGCGCAAGCCGGGACGCCCAGTCTGAGTCTCTTGGTGCCTTCCTAGTCTCTTGGTGCAGTTCTGAGGGCATTTTGCCCCTGCGTATTGGTACGGCAATCACTAAAATGTATATCAAGAGGGGTGCGAATTGGTGAAGACAAGGTAATAATGACTAATTTTTTGAAGGGTGCGGATTGAGTACAGGTCACTACGGTAATTAAAACAAAACTTTTTATCACAACACGCCAAATCCATTGAATCAGAACACTCAATTTTATCACACAATGCAGCAGGCAGGAAAGCTTGCATGCATGCGCAGCTTTTAATGAAAAACGTACTGAGGAAAAAAAAGGGAAGCAATTTTCTGCGTCAGAACGTTTTGACCTTCAGCAAAAGGAACTCCGCAGCAAAGGTTTTACAGGGAAACAGAGTACCTGTTAAAGCTCACAACCTAGCAAAATTAGACGGGGAACTTTTCGTTGGTTAGAGCATTCTTTTGTCAGGACGTCTTATTTTTAAAACATTCCTACAATAAGCAACTCCGTTTTGCAACAAGTATGAAAGGCCGGTAGCTGCACGCATCCCATTACCGAAAAAGAGAGTCTCACCTCTATGTGCAGGTTAAAACAACTGAAGTGTAAAGGGGTGTTCCCCTCTAGGTTTTTTGCCTCCGCATCCTGCAACGCATATAACAGGTCTGGGCATTTTGTGTTACGAGGACAATAGTACAAATACACAAAGCAGGGTGTCGTCCTTACTGTTGAACGAAGCACTCACCGCACCAGCGCTCAACAGGCGCTTTGCAATCTCTAAATGCCCATTGGCACTGGCCATGTGAAGGGCTGCATTGTGTGTAGTCGCCATGTATGACACGTACATGTGTGTGTGGTGTGTGTGTGTGTATGTGTGTGTGTGAGTATGTGTGTGTGTGTGCATGGGGGTGAGCACGCGTGAATACGTACGTGTCCGTGCGGATTTGCGTAGGCATGCAAACCTACAAATACTTCTTCGGCGATACTGGGACACATATACACACATACACACATCAACACACCTGTGCGGCCTTGCTCGTCTGCAGCATCTAGGCTAGCACCGCCAGCTAATGCTGCCTGCGAAAAGGAAAGAGCATGCCTGCAGCCTTATCCTGACGGCTGTGCGTCGGCGTAATTATGGAGTGCAAGCCCCTCATGCAAGTACACGTGCAGCTTTGAGGACAGACACTTGCTAAAATATTACATACAGAGCCCTACCTGCACATCCTCGACCTCGTTGTAGCGCGCACTGTCTACCAGGACCTCCTCTAATGACATGCACTCCTCCTCCTCCTCCCCTGACATACTTTCTCTGAAACTGTGTAAATGCTACCAGGGAGAAAATAGGAAGTATAGCGTGTGGAATTTGATTTTGTAAGCAATAAAATAAAATACGGTTTATCGAAAAAATTGTGTACAATGTTGTTGACCCGCCACGCTACTCAGTGCTCATCCCAGTGGAGCACTCGTTCACCAACACCACGCACAGCAGTTTCACAAAGGTGAATTCCTGTTACAACAGTCTACAATTGTAGCACAGCATTGTAGCACAGCATTGCAGCTTGTGTCCACACCGCAAAAACATGAACACTTGGTGCAGACGGGAGCCCCAGCCACGCAGCTTACAATTAGGAAGCAGGAGAGAAACACGCACCATTGCATTTGCCACTCCAACTGAGGAGGTGAGTTTCTAAAACTAACTTCCTTGTATTCCGTGGCTTCAACTGCAGTAGGAATTCCCAGTCATAATGGTCGCAATTCCTTTCATGCTCCTTTCACAGAAGTCCAATCCTGATACGCAAGCAGAGGTGACTACGAAAAAGTTTGGGTTAGAGGCTGGTCTATTCAAGGTTGGTTCTGGTGGCACACGGTATGAAGACAACATGGAAGTGTGTACGCATCCCTCTGAAGCACCTTTACTTATTCCGCGCTCCTCAGGTGTTTAGCTCAAAGGAACAGGATGGAAAAGTCAGCAAGACTGACCAGGCCAAGGACCTGCTCGCGCGATACGGCTCTGCTTATTTAATAACCTCCATCTCCTTTGCTATAGTTTCTTTTGGGACGTGCTACACCTTGGTCAATGCAGGTGCAGTTGCTCGATTTCAGCTTTAGTAGGTACATGTTCAGGTGAACTGCCTACTGCTCCAGAAGTGCAAAACGAGCAAGCCTGATTTTTTTTGTCACCAATCAGCTCCTGTGCTTTGCCTTACAGGAGTGAACATTTCAGACTTACTTTCCAAGATTGGGCTCCAAGTCAACCAGACCAATGAGAAGGTGGGGAGAAAGTATGCTAACCTGCTAGGTACTAAGCATATAGCTGCGTTGGCTCAGGTCACACTGTTGGCTTTCTGCAAGACCTTGAAAATTTTCTGTTTTGAGCTATGTGCAAAGATTCCTTGTTAAGGATGCTACAAGGCAGCGTTGAATGCTTTACCGTCGTACCGATTTGCAGTGCAACATGTTTAAATCATTTTGGCTGACTCAGCAGCGAACCCGGTCGTTGCAAAGGAATCTCCTTTTCATTCAGTGCTTTTTCTTATTAGCTGTCCGAAAAATATTTGTGCCTTGGTACCTAAGCATTTCCCCCAAACTGATGTGCGGAGTGGTTTCTACTATCCATGTACAGCTTCTTCTCATTGTTCCTTCATTGGCTATTCGAAATGTTCTGTCCTAAATTTTAAAGTAAAATTTTTTAGTCAATCAATATCACACCGTCATGAAATACGCAGGTGGGCACTTTTGCCATCGCCTACGCAGCCCACAAAGCATTGTCGCCCGTCCGTTTTCCCCCCACTGTGGCACTCACACCTGTGGTGGCTAAGTGGATTGGAAAGGACAAGAGCTCGTCAGAGAACGAGGAAAAAAAGTGACGGTTAAGTGCAGGTGGCCCTGTGGTGAGGTGGCTAGTGAGAGCGTTTAGAGTGATTCTTGAGAGAGATCGGGGAGGCTGTTTTAACTTATAACGCTTGGAATGATTAAGGTCAAGTCACTCACTGCGATGTTAAGTACCTTGAGATACCGTTCTTGACAAGATCGAGGTGTGCCTTGTCAAATTGGGAGAGGCAGCAGCCGCCTGTGTTGTTGCGATGTCACCTTGTCACGAATCCTTGGCATACTTGTGGATACTGCTTTATATACCGTGTTTCAATTTATTCTTTACTGAACTATCGCGTCTCCTGGAGCCCTCATTGGTGTCTTGGCTTGGAAGGCATTTGCTTTGTAAATTCTGATCTGCAAAAATAAAGCTCCCCCCCAACCAGAAAGCCAGCATAAATTAGCAACGGCCTTTAGGCTCATCGTAGCATTTCAAAACAACCTGAAAGTAAGGAGGAGACCGTAGTGTTGCGGGTTGCGGCCTTACACAATCAATCTGTCGATGTTTTATGGTGACGGTGATTTGCTACGACATTTTTTAAACCCAAAAGGCATTTTTGACAGCAGTTGCAAGATCCTCAGGACCTTCAAAGGGTTGGTACGATCAGGAATGGGACAACCTCTTCTTCCTCATCAGAGGGGGGGGGATCCCTCTGAGGATCCACAGTGCCCATGGATCAGACAGAGCCTATCACAAGAACTGAAACAAGCAAGCCTAGCGCCCAAAATTAAAATGGAGGATTTCACACTGATTCAAATATTGACGGCGCACTCATTACTTGTTCCCATGAAATATTTGGAAATTTTAATATTCTTTAAGTTTTTGCGGACCTCTATAAATAAGTGGAAACAATGGCAACGATTGTACTTAATGTAAGAGCAGATCTAGTCTAAGAAACTCCTTCGCCCGAACTTTGCCGAGGATTCCCGTCGCCCTAATAATTTAACCCAGACCCAAACCTGAACCTAACCCTACCTCAAAGAACGTGCGGAACCCCGTCTCGGGGAGACCCCATCTAATCTAAATGGCACAAATATAAGTAAGAAACTGGGCCTAATTGAATACGGTATGATGATTGAAACAAGCGCCCAACAAATATTTGAAAATCTCACCCATTCGTGAAAACACCCCCTAGCTTTTTCAAAATTGTTTCGTGGAATTCCATTGATTGGGTGCGCCCCTCATCACCCAAAATGTCCAGGTTTGAAGTAACAAAATAAAATCAAAATCAAAATATGTAGAGTGATTCCCGCTAATTAAGCAAGGCCAAAAAATGGAGAGGGTCAGACTCCTGCAACACCTTCAGAGCCTGGAGACTATCCGCCTTGATGGATTGCGGTTCAGGCTCATAGATGCAAAGGACAAGGTACAGCGAACACACACACATACACACACACACACATACACACGCACACACACGCACACACACACACATACACACGCACACACACGCACACACACACACACACACACACATGCATGCGTGCACACACATACGCACACGCACATACGTACGCACACACACACACCTGCACACGCATGCGCACACAAGCACACGCTGGATGTGCACGTCCAATCATACACACAGCCGCACAGTAATGCACGCACATTGTTGCTCAGTACTGCACGTACGCATACACTCACAAACACACACACCAAGCATACACATTACACATCTACATACACATACAAACACATACACATACACATACACATACACACACAAACACAAACACACATACACACTGCAGGTGGTAGGGCGGCTTGCGACAGACATCGCTACCATCTTACAAGGCAAGGACAAGCCCACGTACAATCCCAAGCAAAACATGGGGGACGTGGTGGTGGTGGTCAATGCCTCCCACGTGCACTTCACTCACGACAAATGGGAGACAAAGGAGTACCGGTGGCACACTGGTGAGTACCTTTTCCGCTCTCCCTCCCTTCTGTTTTTGGTGAATGCATGCCCTGCTCCCTCTTGCCTGCATACGTGCTATGTCCTGTTACCTGTCACCTCTTGTGGTGTGCGCACCATGTCGCAGCATGTGCACGACCTGCTTCCTTTTACATCATGTGTAGGGTCGGCCAGAACCATATATATACACATATATATACGTTGTATACACGGTGTTCATGTGTATACGTAGGGTTGGCCAGAACCATACATTTATAGGTATATACGGTGTACATACGGTATTTTCAACAGGGAAATCACCACCTGGCCAACCAAAATTTACGGTGTTTATGTATGTACGGGGTTTTATGTATACACGGTGTATATATATGTATATGTATATATGGTATTTCTGGCAGGGTCCTT
>Ga0307968_1001306_pt1 | contig 20192 bp, 13 predicted proteins | sample OrgLakmetagen650_FD_201834 | JGI IMG/M metagenome (GOLD analysis project Ga0307968, IMG submission 201834) | Saline water microbial communities from Organic Lake, Antarctica - #650 | ecosystem: Environmental > Aquatic > Non-marine Saline and Alkaline > Saline | place: Antarctica: Organic Lake...
GGCCACTTCAGAGGGTATGGGTGAGGGTGAGGGTGAGGGTGAGGGTGAGGGTGAGGGTGAGGGTGGTAGGAGGAGTGGGAGGGGTGCAGGAGGGGTGATTGAGGAAGGGATGAGTGATGATCCACTGAGTGGTGTGGCAGGGGAGGGTCAAATGGTGCTTGAGGGTAGGGGTGATGGTTTGCGTAAGAGGGGGGCACAGCTGAAAGGGTGTGGTGAGGAGGAGGAAGGGGAAGGGGAGAGTGGTGGTCTGTTAAGGCACCGTGGTGGTTGGGGAGGGGGTTTGACCACAAACTTTGCGGGGGGGGGTGACGGAGCAGGCAAAGGAGCAGGGCAAGGCAAGGGTGTTAGGAGGTTCCAAGTGGATGGTGTTGAGGAGCCAAGCGCGGCAGGTGAACAGGCAGTGTATTCTTTTGTTACTTACCTACGTCAGTGCTGCTTACGTGCGTTGTTGTATACGTCAGTGCTGCTTACGTGTTGCTTACCTACGTCAGTGCTGCTTACGTGTTGCCTACGTCAGTGCTGCTTACGTGTTGCTTACCTACGTCAGTACTGCTTACGTTTTGCCTACGTCAGTGCTGCTTACGTTTTGCCTACGTCAGTGCTACTTTCGTCAGTGCTGCTTACGTATTGCTTACCTACGTCAGTGCTGCTTACGTGTTGCTTACGTCAGTGCTGCTTACGTGCTTTGTTGCCGTCTGCGAAAGTGCTCCTTGATCAGCCTACAAGCCCCAAAGGAAGTGTGTGTTTGCGGCACTCAGAGCACGTTCGTGAATGTGTGCACGCTGCTCCAGTTCGTTGCTTAAAGCCTTTGTGGCCATAGAACGCGGTTTCTTGCAGCAGGCACGTCGAGCGAGTTGGTATAAATTTTCTTGCAGCGGGCTCGTTGAACGAGTTGGTACATTTGCTCTTGCAGCATGCATTTCAAACGAGTTGGTATAGTTGTTCTTGCAGCAGGCACGTTGGACAATTTAAAATAGTTTTCTCCTGCTGGCGTCACAGACTCTCCCTGTTCATGTGGGTCGTTCTGGCTATGTCCATGCGGCTAGTGAAACCCTATCTGGTTTACTATTTTCCAGATCTGGCAGCTAGTGAAGCCCTATCTGGTTATTTTTTTTTCAGACCCGGGCAGCTAGTGAAGCTCTATCTGGTTTATTTCTTCCCAGATCTGGCAGCTAGTGAAGCCCTATCTGGTTTATTTCTTTCCAGATCTGGGCAGCTAGTGAAGCTCTATCTGGTTTATTTCTTTCCCAGATCTGGGCAGCTAGCGAAGCTCTATCTGGTTTATTTCTTTTCCAGATCTGGGCAGGCACACTGGCTGCATCTCACCCATGCAAGCAACTGCCTCTTCTTTGTGTAAGTAAACGACGAATCACTGTGTTTTTTGATCTGCAGGTCCTGGTGGTGGTGGTGGTGGTGGATGGAGCAGGGTACTCTACACGGCAGCCACTGCCGGCTCCGCCGCCGCTTTGGCTGGCGCTTACTTCATAGCCATATACGTAAAATCGCACAGAGAGTGAGGAGCAGTGTGTCAATAAATGAGCGGTGTAACCTGACAACGTCGAGCAGGACTGCGTTTGTACTTTAGCCTGCCAATTTTAATGGAGCGGTGTATCTGGGTGTATTGTGAATTTCCATTGAGGCCTTTCACAATTGCTTCCTCCAACGAGGAACAAGTACTGTTGCGATCGTGTTGGGGGGTTCCCTGGTTAAGGCTTTTTTTACTTACCCCCTCCCTTCATCACGCTGGCTGTCTTTTTGCTACTAGCATAGTTTTATACCCTTTTGTTTTTCTTAGCAGCTGTCGAGAAGGGAAACGAGCCGACTGCATCAAATGCGGTGCTGCTGCGCAAAGAGGCCTTTGTAAGGTTGGCTAAATTTATACATACATACGGTGTACATACAATATTTCTAGCAGAGAAATTGGCAGAGAACTTGCATACATACAGCCATATACGATACACATATACGGTTCTGGCCAACCCTACTCTTTGCGCAAGCCCCTGCTAGTATTTGTTTTGTCACCATTAATCAGTGTAGGTCATGCCGGCAACCCGACTTTTGCCGGTATTTCTTTTGATGGTTACTTTTCCAAAAGGTTTTGTACTTAACATGCTTAATCTGAGAAGTATTTTGGAGGAGGACGAAACTTGAAAACTGGCGTCATGTCTAACGCAAGCGCTATTAAGATTAGCACGAGGCGGGGAGGGAATGGGTTGCCGCGGCTCTGGCTCATTGCATGCAGGGAATGTGCGTGGGTTATTAGAGACTACTTCATAAATGAGGGAAAGCATATTTCTCCCCATGCACACTATGTGATGGGAAAGGGACGAAGATTGAGCAAACGGATTATTGGTTCTCCGTGGTGCAAATTAAGTGGTCTAGAGCTGCAAGTTTGTCCTTGATGCACGCTGATATCTTCTTCAGCGATTCTGATTGATATGGAAGGGCTGGGCCTAAAATAAAGAAGGGGATGTACATCTTATGTACGAAAAACCACATACATAAGAGGGGAATTATTGAGAATGAAGGGGAAAACTGATACAACCAGCCAATTACCAGATGTGGCAAGGACTTGTCACAACCAATTGGTGGTAGTCACGAATCGTGTGTCAACCTACCTAGTACTGGTTCTACTCGTCTTGTTCAATAAGCTAGGGAAGCCAGTTTACTGAAAATGGCTTTTTCTGGTTTCAAATTGTTGTGGTCTCAGCCAAACCTGCGCATTCAACTTGACAGACCAGGACGCCCGTAGAGGCCTAATAGCCCCTTTCACACGGGGGATTTCGTTGTAAACAATTGCAACTTGAAGTTGACGCCCAACTGTTTGAATACTCAAACATACTTTTTGTCGCGGCTGCTCCATAATGCTCTAAGTTTAGAGGTCTCAGGACAAAGAATTAGAGAATAGATAAGGTTAACCGAATTTGTGAACGGTCCCCTCCCCTCCAGTTATGATTTTGGACTGGCACAACCAAGTGCCCGAATTACAAACCTTTAGCAGATTTGGGCTATGGGATGTAAGTAGAATCTTGAAGGCAAAACAATTTGGTTTGGAAAATTTGCCGTAGCTTGTCAGATCAAATCACCGTAACAAGACCATTGGGGTTGTAAGCTGAGGAAATGTTTCTTCTTTTTGTTTCCACCTTTTTGAGGACTTTTCAGCAGCCCAACCCTTTTTGCTGCAAAGATCAAAACCGACCTGTTCATTATCACCTTTCTCAGCAGAACACAAGACTATCTTTTTTTTTCAAGATTATGGAATTATTTGTGGCTGGCCTAGTCCAGTCAGCAGCCGATCAGCCAAACAACCTGGCTGAAGGTCGTCCCCCATTGTAACCATTGATAAACTGATGAAGCGCTTGGAACACAACCTTACTGTTACAAAAACAACGCTTGCCTGTTCCACTGCAAACACCTCACACTTCAACATTGATTACATATACACGCAGCCTAGCAGTTGCACCTTTTGACTGATGACTAAACCTGTAACCTCTTTAATCCCTGTAAATATTGCGAACCACCAACAACTCTCAGCAGGAGCCTGTTTTAGTTGAGATGGAAAAACGCAGATAGTGTAAGCACCAGCATGGAATACTGGAGGATAATGTTTTTGTCGTTGTTTTGTGTTATGCACCACCCATGGATGTGAAGACACACAACATTCCACCTTGAGAATTAAAGGAGAAAGGGTGTTTAATGGAGATCAGGTGGTTGGGAGGCAGGGGCCTGTAGCTGCACCAACGGAGTGTTGCTCAGATATTTACTGGGCTTGTGTTTGCAAGAGCCTAGGCCAAGTAATCCCGATTAAATTGTTATTCTGTGGTAGAGGATATATAAAACATAAAATACACAAATACGCTACCCGGTACCAGAGTGGTGTCAAACCCGGCACACAGGTCTCTCAAGTGCAAATGCCCAGGTGCACCAAAATTACATATAATTACAACCAGAATTGCCTGTTCCCGATACTTGCAGCTTCCTCATGCCTGCAATCCATTCTAAAACCGGCACACAGGTCCCTCTAGTGCAAATGCCCCGGTGCACCTAAATCACATGCCCATGGTGGGGGAAAAGGCAGTAAGAGAGGGCATGTCATGTGGGCACAGAGCAGCGGCAAACAACTCACCCTACTGCCCAATTAATCAAACAACAACCTGACACTGTATGTAAACCAATACACCCAAGTATAAACAGATTGTGCAAAAACCTTCCTTGAGAATGTACCTAAAATTCTACATCCACAAGCAGCCACTACAAATTAGGGCAGCCACTCCCGAGCGCAAACACTGTCGTTATTGGAAAAGAGCTATTGCAAGAATTAGTTTAAAATACTAATAGACTAGCTGATTAGAATCACCTAAAGATGATGCTCACAAGGTAAATTAACGCAAACGCCATAGAACATGAGGATGAAATCTTCAATGCTGGCAAAGCCATTGCCAATGAAATTAGAGGGCACAACCCCACGTTTTTTCACAGACTAGTGTACTGAACACCACGTTCTTAAGAACAAACGTAGTGTCTTTTCACGGACTAGTGTACTTCACACCACGTTCCTGAGAACACACTCAAATAACCACAAGCACTTGCTTTACTCAAGGCAAGCACCCGAGCCATTACACCTGCTCTCATGATCCATTCCAATGGGGGTTAGGTAGCTAGTAACCAGTGAACAAACGCACGTCCTGCTTGAAGCAAACAGCGCAAAAAGCGGGCCTATATTACTCTCGTTCATTTTGTGTCCGCCTCCTCTTCCTTCACCCTACACCAGACACTGCTACTGGTCCTGCTGCTCTGTAAATTGCTAATAAGTCTATCCCTCTTCAACACGACTTCTGTGCTCTAGACATACAAACGTTAGACTAAACAAGATGCCAGCAAATACGGAACTAGCCTCCTCTTGCCAAACGGCTCATTTACACTTCTTCATACCAGCAGCAGACACACGTGATGAAGAATGATAGTTCAAGAAGATGCTTCTTTTGTACACGTCCAGTCCAAAACCGACAATCAGGCTGCACAGGTTCAGCGCAAGCGCATGGAGGAGAGGGCACCTGTATTGCAGCCTTGTGTAGACAAGCGTGCTCCCGATGCAGACCGCCACACGATTTAGCAGCAAGGCCCTTGATTGAACCTGTGCAGGTGAGGGAGGTTCAAAGCAGTCAACAAACAACAGTAATACCTGCTATCATACATTGCCGTCTTAAGAAGGGGGGGCTGTGGGTAGATGACCAAGGGACAGGTGACCAAGAGGGTACCAAAACCATGATGCCATCTCTGCCTGACACCAGGCAACATCTTAAAGTGCAGCATCTTGCTGCACACGAGTGGTTCTGAGCATCCAAAGGCCCAAACTTGCCTGCTCCATTAAGCAATACATAACGATGTCGACCACGTAATCCAGGCGCAAGGACACTAGTCGGGCAGCCACTTGGGTCGGCAGCACACCCACTCCAAACAGGAAGAGGAGAGACCAGTGGCTAAGGACTGCTGCGCCCATGTAGACTTGCTGCGAATGGTGCGAGCAGTGATTGATGAATACATGAGAATGTATGCAATTTCAGTATACTTTCTAGCAACCAAGCAACGAATTGACAGGGCCTTCAAATTGCAAGCCCAAAGCAAGTGGAACGCCTCCTCAAACACAAACAACGTGTGTTTTGCTGCTTTTCGTTAATGGTCAAGACTTGAGATACCAAAAGTAGGCATCACACAGTGAGTGGCACAGGAACATTAAAATGGGAGGGTCAGAGGAGTCCAAATCTTAGCGCACATTACGTCACTGCAACCCTAGCCTATTTAACGCCTTCCGTGGCATGATAAATTTTACTTTTACATAAAGGCTTCCAAAATCATGCAGACTGCTTCTGCATGCTTGGAACAGAAAGGGAAATCTTACGCATAATTCTGATTGCCAATATGACCCAAAGGCTCCCCACACACGTAGCAGCCACCCTTACCTGATGCCGCTTTGCTGATGATGCCATGAGAGCCAAGAGCATTGGAGCGGGGTAAACACAGAGCACAGCAGCTTGCCAGGGTTGTCCCTCATAGACGCTCTGGGCCCCCATCAAGAAAAAGACCAGGGCCACAATAGAGCAATAAACATTTGCAAAGCCGACAGACGAACGGCGCCCCCAAGACCTGCGCACAGCATGCTTATTGTGCTGTGTATGCTGGCTTCTACGCAACTGAACTTACACAGTTGAAAATCAAGACTCTCAGGCTAGATTGGGGGTTGCATGGAGCACACAAATAATCTACACGTTATATGATAGAGAGATATTAGTGTCGTCTGTCATTTAAAAAGCGCCTGTGTCAATGTTTGTGCTGGAGTGGCTGGAGTTGGAGTTCAATGCTGAACAAAACACCCTCTACGGTTTTGATGAACATCTCCGATTAAAAAAGATCTTCAAATAATACACTCGACAAACGGAAACCAGCCAACATCGGCTTGTCAAGGAATCCTAGCATGCAGCGCTGCTTTCAGACAATGTCAATGGCGCAGCTCTGTGCTCGGCATTCAGAAAGCCACGCAAACTGTCAAGTATAGGCAGATAACCAGCAGCCCACTTCCAAACACAGAGGCAGCAGCAATGGGCCTGCACACGCATCTGCAAGCACAAGTGCCCAGGAAACCACACCTGTAATCATCCTCCTTCACGGATCCTTGGATGCCGAACCCAGGCCCTACAGCTTTCAGTGCAGCTTTCAGGATGCTGCGGCTCGTTGCTGCTGCCACCTCCCAGCTGCTTCGTGTTACCAACAAGCCTGCTGCTGCTTTCTCCCCTCCCTCCTTCACCTCTGGGCAGTTTGAAGGAGCACTCTGGGCGGAAGACATGGCACGTGATTGACAAGCCTTACTAGGCGTTGTGCCTGCTCCTGCTGACACCTCAATGGAGCAGCGTATTTGCGCAGAAGTGAGCTGCGCATGCTCTGCTGCAGGCGCGGATGTGGGATCTGCAAGTAGTTGCGTCAACAAAGGGTGCCCAGATGGTATACGCTGCATGATCTGCAGGGGGCTGTACCCAGAGGCATCCACAGCATCCCACTCCCAGGCAAACCCCCTAGGTCCCCCGTACACACGGCCCCACTCCAGCACACATGCAAGCGACCGGGTGTCGTAGCTCAGCAAGGCGTGGGTGAGCAGGGACTGGGATTGGAGAGAGGGGGTGGGAGGTGCGCTGCTGCTCTGCCCAAGCAAAGCGTCACAAGAACCTTGGACTTCTGGAGAGAAGGATGACGAGGGGGGCTGCTTGGCTAGTTCAGGACCTTGCTGCTCCTGCTGCTGCTGTGCGCTGCCTTGCTCAGGCTGTGAGATGTGTGGCAGCTGACCACGTGCCAGGGCGTCGAACTGAATGCTGAGGGGCTTGGCTAGCAGACCAGCCAGAATTTGATCAGCCAATGCCACCATGCCCAAACCCACCGCATGCTGCAGAAGCTCCAAACCCACCTGCGGCAAACGGCACAGTAGTGTCTAGGTGCGTACATGTGTGCATACCTGTGTGTGCGTGCGTATGTGTGGTCATGTGTGTGCCTGTGCGCATATGTAGGGTTGGCCAGAACCATATATATACGGTGTATATACGGTATTTTTGGCAGGGAAAACACACAAAGTACGGTCATATACGGCGTATATATATACGGTCCTGGCCAACCCTACGCATATGCCTATGTGTGTGCGGCCCGTGTGTGTTCATGTATACCTATGTTTGTGTGTAAGTTTTGGAATTTGTGGTGTATGAGGGCCTTTGATGGCCCTGCAAGGGCCGAAAGGGCCAAGAACTGTCTTACACAAGGGCTTGTCGACACCCCCAGAATTTCGGTTTCATGTCGATTCCAGAAGTCGAAATCCATTTTTCAATGTTGATCGACATGGTATGTCGCCTTAACAGAAACACTGGTGTCTAGCAAGAAGACACAATGCAGGAAACCCATGTCGGTGGGGTCAAGAGAGTGGCTGTACAGTATGTTTTCTGAGATTCTGATGGAACTGTTGTCAATCAAAACCTAGTATGAACGCCAAACACTCCGCAGCGCCACCATCCAAGGTACCACAAACGCGTTTAATGGCAAACAAAACAGTCAACACGCAGCACTAATCATATAAAGTACCACAAGCACTTAACGACAGATTGATAAGCATTGCAGGCAGACAGACCCTCAGCAGACGCACACACACCAAGAACACACCTCTGCCATCATTTGCTTCATCTCTGACCGCTGTGCCTCTGCTTTAAGCACTGGCAACAGGCCTTGCCCAAACCCGCTACTGCTTCCCGTATCTGAGCTGCTGGCCTGAGAAGAAGAGACGAGGCTCTGGAACGACAGATACTCTGCAAGGTCGTCCAAAAAGGTGGAAATCTGATCTGGAGTGCGGGGTGGCAGTGCCCAAGCTTTTAGCTCCTGTACCTCCTCAGTATACTGGCTGCCCATCAACAGGATGCTGCGGCTGCACAGCTGCGTGCTTGCATTGGCCAGCTCAAGCTTCAAGTTGAAACAGCTGTCAGGTGTGAGCAGGTCAGGTGGTACGGACATGCACACCTGCACAGTTGGAATGGCCATGGTCAAACAGTAGTTTGTACGGCTTTTTCTTTACCACTAGCTTGTACGATTCATTCTTTACAACTAAGATTCAATTCTTTACAACTAGCTTGCACCATTCATTCTCTACAACTTGCTTGTATGATTCGTTCTTTACAAATAGCTTGTACATATCCTGAAGGAAACATTTGTTAGTAACTTAATGTGTTGTTTATGATCACGAAGAAGTGCTCACTGAAGTTCCAAAATCATGCACCCGCAGGCGTATCTGTGACGATCAGCTTGCAATCTGAAATTTTAAGGTCTAAGATTTACAGAAAGCGTTCAAAACCAAACTTGTCGTAATACCATAAATAGAATGACACACTTTAAGATTGCATTTGCTGGGCCACTGGCTAGTATGAGCGCTGGTTGATAACTTTAACTTGATGTTTCTAGTCAACGTAACCCCCTCGGAGTACGTAGCTGCTTTAAAATGGTATGTGATGAAGGAGGAGGACGAGGAGGAGGAGGGTGCTATCTAGGATACCATTCAATCGTGTTTTGCCACACCTCATGGTGAAAACAATGCCTCCAAACTGCGCACACCTGAATGAAGCGTTCCTCATGAGTGACCCTGCTAAGCCCAGCTGAGCTGCCTGGTTTTTGACACGGAACTGGCTGCTGGGTGACCTTGACAGGCAGGCACATACCACGTGCGGTTCCCAAAACTTGCAGCTGTCCTTGCTGCCCTTCCTCTGTGGCATGGGCTGCAGCCTTTCTTTCTTGCCAGCCCACAAGCTCAGGCGCATCTACCGGTACACATACAGTGGCTGAGAAGCAGATGCTGTCTGCAACTGCTGTGTTGCTTGACCTGTGCACCTGGACCACATTTTAACACATTGGCCCATTTATTTGGAGTTTGGCATCTCTGTTGGCAAAGGAACTTCGTGCTTGGCTCCTCCAATTCAGAGCAGCCAGTACACTTTTAATGTTTGGCTCCAACATGTAGAGCAGTCAGTGTTCATTCCTCACCCAAAACCACTTACTGCTGCACAACACAAACCTAGGTCAAGTCTTGCACCTAAACTCAGTTGCACTCATTTCTTAACACTCTATGCCACATGTACTGAGTGACTTGTATACACTCAGGGAGTGTTCTGTCGGAATGCATCATTTGTAGGGTTGGCCAGAACCGTATTTCTGCACCGTATATGACCGTATAGGTTTAGTTTGGATTACAAAGGCATTCAACCTGGAATGGCTGCTCAACCTATGAGAATGAGGTAAACCTCAAAACAAACCAAGTAAAAAAAGACGTATGACCGTATGTATGGTGATTTCCCTGCCCAAGATACCGTATATACACCGCATATGCCTTAAAATGTATGGTTCTGGCCAACCCTAATCATTTGTAAAACGTGGCATAGGCTTTGTAGGCTGCAATACGTTATAGGATTGTGACTGACTTGCACCTTCCAACTTTTTTATTGCTTGAAAAAGAGGTCGATTGTGCAGCAAAGTTGACTGCATTGCATCTCCCAACCTCTGTTTCTGATTTAATAACAGGCACGACGCTTCATCACATATCTATTGAGCAATGCTAAAGCTGCCGACCTGGGCAATGAAGCTGTGAACTGTGAAACTGTGTGACTGGGCAACTGTGAAACTGGGCAATGAAGCTGTGAACTGTGAAACTGTGAAACTGTGAACATGTGATGAGTCTGGAAAGACATAATGTCCCCCTATGGTCGCAGTAGATACAACAGCGATATGACGGTTTCTTTAGTGTACGGTTACCCACCAGGTTAGGTACGGTGACCAAGCAATTGGTTATTGTATCGAGCCAATAGGTGCACACGAGGATCTGCGACACAAGTAAGTTTGTGCATGTGTCTGTGTTAATTTTAAGGTTGCTGTGGATCTTGCAAGGCGAGACATGATGGGCACTGAAGCAAAGCAAGAGCTGCTCTCATAATAAAGCAGGCAAAGCAATAACTCAGTCAAAGCGTAGGAGCTTACCAATGAATCTCCAGGGTAAAGGCTATCGAATGTTATGATCCACGTCAGCGAAATTTGAAGCACTGAGAATGTTATGATGGCGTTGCGAGCCTGCAAATGCATGTGAGAGTTTCTGTTATGTGTGATATGACAACAATTGCAAAGCAGCAGAAAGATTTGCAAGGTTACTTGCGTCCCTATGTACGCCTTGTATTGGAGGCCACACATCTTCCAACATTTTAATCTAGACCTGCATACTTAACTACACCTTGAAGATGGGTTCTACAAAACAAGTCGTGACAATTAAATGCAAGGAACTATTCTGAGCAATTGTTAACTAGAGAGGAGGGACTTTGGCAAAGCAGCTGGTTGGGGGAGGGGCGCCCTTTGAGTCGTGTGGTTCAGGCTTCCTCGAAGGAGAAACACCTTTTTTGCTTGTATGCACAACCTCATTCTTAGAAACATAAGTTTAGACATCGCAAATCAGACCCCTTACCCAGTATTGTTGCTGCGAGGTCTTCATGAAAGGCATAACATTGAACGAAATAGCGGCCATGGACACGGCAGTCACCCCCATCATTGACCCGGCAATTTGCTGATAAAACCCCTCCATGTCCCTGTGCGGACGACAAATTGTGTTGCAAGGCATTGTCAAATTGCTCAAAGCAGGTATTTTAAGCAGAGAAGGAGGGAACAGACATGGAAACCATGGTCATTAAGGTCAGAAATTTCCATGTCCTGGAAATAACGAAATGCCTGCGTGGCATTCTAGTTTAGATTTTGATACTCACCGTAGGAGGAGGCATATGTAGGCAACTGCGCACAGTGCCCACGACTTCATGAAGGACCTGCGGAGCATGATGATTCATTACGTTGCCAACTGCCTGGCCATGGAACCTTCTCGTATTCGGCTACTGGCCAGAGTAGATAAAGAACGAGCCTGTCTTCACAGCTTCACTCTTATTTCATCTAATGCGCTGACTTGGGGGTCTTGGTCTACCCTAGGTCTTAAGGTAATACGCAATGTACATAAGGCGTTTCGGCTTGCAGCTTCGCGACGGGTCATCCTATCATGTCACTGCTGACGTTTGCGCAAGTGCTGACTACCTGTGATGGGCTGTCCACCTGCATCAGGAACATGAGGAAAACAGGTCAGAACGCGCGCACCAATACACACCTATGCAAGCCATTGCAAGCACGAAGTCCTTGGAAGTCCAGCATCCAATTGGGAGCACCCCAAACATGCCATAACTACATGCAGCAACTACTCACGCCCATTCTCTGAAGGAGTCTTCCGGCACAGCCTCGGCCGTGCTCCCGCACAGGCGAGCGGGGACGATCCTTTCTCGCAAAGGATGTCGCAGGAATCGTATCATTTTATAATCAACACCGTGAACGCCCACATGCAAAAACAGAAATAGTGTACTTTACTTTAACGCATTATCAAATTTAACTTTTCATGTCTATCTAGATCCGACATGCTTCTGACGTTAAGGACATGCCCCACCTTCCATCTCTCACCTTCCCCTCCACCTGACACATACAGTTCATGCTTGTTTGCTTACTCGCATTGCTTGCTTGCTTGCATTGCTTTGTGAAGAGCAGTCCAGCTTCATCTACAGCAATTCCAAGGGCATGTACGTAAATGATCGTTGAATGTGCACCCGTCTCATTAGCAGGCAAATTCTAAGCAGAAACTTGTACACGTCAACATGTGCTTGTTATTGTGCCTCTGTGCCATCCAGCATAATTTTACCTGTAATTAAGTGGGTGGGTTCTTGATACATGATCCGGCCATTCCTCTTTGAAAATCATCAGTTCTCTGCTTCAGCTGTAGAACTGGAGTTCTTGCATAGTGAACGTAGGCTGAGATTTGGCAGGCACTTTGCATTAAGTGCTGTGTACTCTCATTTTAGGCATTCTTTTTATGCCTTGCTTTTGCTCGGGTTGTTTTTCCCGCCCCCCCCCCTCAGCTTGTGCTTTGACTTGTGGGCGTTCCCATCTGAGCTCGCTTGAATTTGACTTATGGACTTGCCGCTTGCTTCTTTGCGTAGTTTTGCTTTTATGAGGGCCTGCAGCCCATTTTTGGTTCTAGCGTGTCTTTGGTTTTGATCTCCCTCCACGGCAGCTTGGTGTAATGACAAAGCCTATAGCGAACTGTAGCACAGAACCTCTTTCTATTAATTATGGATTGGTGCCCCTCCTAGGGAGATGCGAGCACGAAAAAAGGATTTTTCCAGTATCCAATTACAAAAGAGGTCAGCAATAATAGATAGGGTTGGCCAGAATCGCATACATACGCTGTAAATGACCTGACATCCCTGTCAAATATACTGTGTATACATTGTAACAAATACTGTATATACATTGTAACATATACTGTATATACATTGTAACATATACTGTAAATACATTATAACATACTGTATATACATTGTAACATATAGTTCTGGTCAGCCGTAACAAGGCATGCTGCGACCCATGCAGTCAATGCGGTACTATGGTCAAGTTTTCAACAACGCAATGCAGCCTCAAAACAGTCAATGTGGTGGGACCTATAATGTAGGGGCTTGGATTTGGCTTTTATAGACGTACAACGTAAATGCGTATATGACCGTATATTTGATGACTAAGCTACCGAAAATACCATATGTACACCGCATATATATATTTAATTAGGCCAACCCTACTTATTATTGCTGTCCTACCCTATGTGCAAATACTGGGTCATGGCACGTCATAACCATCGTGGCAGGCCACACGATATACAGGCCACTTCACATCTCATCATCACGCTTGAGTGTAGTCAACCATACACAAGAATTTAGGTCCTGGCTAAAATTCAACGACACCATTGACATTTCCCTTCTCAAAAAAGGGCACAATAGCACATGGCTCTTGGTTGGTGGTGACCAAAGCTACGGTGCACACAGCTCAAACTTAAAAATATGTAGGGTTGTCAAAACTATTTATATCCGCCGTAAATGACCATATGTACGTTCATTTTCTTGTTGAAACAACCTGTATGCTTCTGGCCAACCTGAGAATACCAGATACTATTTATCTTAGTGATGGCCACCCTACGGCGCATGCAGCTCAAATGTTGCACTCACCAGCCAAAAATTGCCTGGTCTGTGTCGCCAACAGTGAATAAATTCCCACTTTATCCTTTCAGTAGTTTCAGCAGCTGAAATTGCGGAGCATTTACGTCCTGTTTACAGGGCAAGGTGTGTAGTGAATTGGTGAGGTGATGATCTGGGGAACCGACGCCTGTTCCCATGTCACGTTAGCATGTCAAGCTTGCGGTTTCGTGGTGTTCCATTTGCCCAGCCTCCCTCCTCGACACCTCCTTTACCTTGCTAGCTTGCAAATTGTACACACCTCCTTGCTCAGCACTCATCTCAAGTTTAATAAGCCATGTCGACTTGATATGGCTAGGCTATGGTTTGTGCGGGCTTTCAGCAGACAGCCCTTGGCAGGTGTGAGCGATGTAAATTTTGTCTTCATCCATACGTACCTGATAGATACAAATTTGCACTGGCTGGGACTAGCAAAAAAAGCCCATCGGCCTAACATATATGGCTGCCGGTTATCCCCTTTGTAAACCTTGTAAACCTTATACAGATACATACCTGCATCTCATCAACAAGGCAATGCTGGAACTTATGAGTTCAGTGTGAAACACCTAAACTCAGGTTCTTGAAGTGTAGCATAAAGTGAGATGTTATCACTTTCTGGTTTTCTACAATTTCTGCTTCCCTTCTCCATTCTTTTTATTCCTTGGAGAACACAACTCTCTGTTTAGCATACTTTCCCCCCTCCCTCACCTCTTCTAAATTTTAGTCTTTAGTTTTCTCCCGTTTCTCTCCGGTTTCTCTGAGTTGTTGTGTCTCCTTGGTAATAATGACAGAGCCCTATGCATCTGATGATGCAAGCGAAATAGAACTGTAATGTTATTACGGTATGTTCGTGTTTTGCATACAACGGCCCTACAGGCGATGATGACGAAGACCTCTCTGATCTGCACGGATTCCTGTTCTGCTTGGACTGCACATTATCTGTGATGTTTTTTATTGTTTGTTCGCATGTTGCACACAATGGCTCTACAGGTAGTGGTGTTGATGACTTCTCTGATCTGCACAGATTTCTGTTTTGCTTGGACTGCACATGATCTGTAATGTTTTTACTGTTTGTTCGCGTGTTGCATACAACGACTCTACAGGTGGTGATGATGATGAGGACCTCTCCAATCTGCATAGATTTCTGGCAAGGATTAAACTACTGCACTGGCTGGAGAGAGGGAAGCTGAGGAACCGGGCAATCGTGTGCGCCTCATGACCATCCACAAAGCAAAGGCAAGGCGCTTTCATGCCTCTTTGTGTGTGCCTGCTTGGGAAAATGATGCAGATGCTCATGAAAGCATAGAAAAGCAAAAGAGGAAAATAAATTACGCAGGCAGTAAAAAACCACTCCTCACTGAATCAAGGAGAAGGACCCACTTGGGTGATGTGTACCGTAAAAACTCCTCCATCGCAGAAAAAACAAATGTGATTTGAAAAATGATCCATTGGGGATCAGGAGGGTTGCAGGCTTGGTTTGGATTTGGTTCCTGACGATGATTAGCATAGGCCTAATATTATAAGCGCCATTGATGTCTGGACTCTAATTGCGTGACTGCCTGTAATGTAGGCCACTTTTTGACAGCCACCCTGAAGCGTCATTCATACTCACGTGTTGATAAAAAGAGGGGTGACCTCTACAAAGGAAGGAACGCATAGGACGGAACACCGGCACAGTGATATCTTCTGTCACCCCTAAGGGGTCCGGCCTGTGATCTCAAACGACTTTAAAGGTTTCAGGGCAGCTACCCACACTCACAGTTCCTGTCATGACCATGAATTGCAGGGACAAGAGTTCCGCACGGTGATGCTGTGCAGGTGAGCCGCTGATGCTGTGAGAGGTGAGCTACGGATGCTGTGTGGTGATGCTGTGAGAGGTAAGCTACTGATGCAGGTGAGCTGCTGATGCTGTGAGAGGTAAGCTGCTGATGCTGTGAGAGGTAAGCTGCTGATGCTGTGCGGTGATGCTGTGTAGGCGAGCCCCCAATCATTCACCAAAGATTGCGAGTTTTGCGCTCTCTACTTCTGTAGACTGCAAGCGTTAAGTTTGCAAGTTTTTGAGCTCTCGACTTCTGTAGCCGTGTGGGATTTGCGTGATCAGGTCTTGAGCTTGCATTGAAGGCACAACGTCCTCTGGGGAGGGATATAAGCCCAATTAGTTCGAATTAATGGCACCATTTGTAAAGAAATGATCAACAACTTAGTTTCAGGTCTAGAGTTGGATTTCTAAATCAAGAACAGCTTAATTATAGACTTATGGAGTTTGTGCCCCTTGACGCCTTCAATGGTAGAACAACAGCGTGTACAGAATAGCAATTGCCGTATTTGCCAAAGGTGTGGGCATGGGCGTGTCTGCACGCAATCCACTTGCTTTTATTATCTGTTGGCTGTGATGGGCTTTTAGGTGTTGGCTGACTCATAAGCGCTCTTTTCCTTTAACCTGCTGGTGATTAAACCCTACCGAGAAGCGTCCTCTACCTTTCTTTGAGCTTCCCTGCGTGCTTTCGCGTAAAAATGTGCACGTGACACGTAAACAGGTTTGAAGATGGAATCATCCCCTTTGTTGTCAAGAACAAGGACGTGGCGCCAGGCAAAAGGCTTCGTTCCTGCAAACAAATTAGAAGAGATACGTCTGGTCTGCGTGGCAGCAACTCGGGCCCAGCTGAACCTTTTCTTTATCGGTCCTCCGCAGGTGCAATGCGTGTGTGTGTGTGTTTGAGTGTGTGTGTGTGTGTGTGTGTGTGTGTGTGTGTCTGTGTGTCCTCCACAGGTGCAATGCGTGTGTGTATGTGTGTGTGTGTGTGTCCTCCGCAGTGCAAAAATGCCCGCTTCTCTGAAATTCACGTATTGTTGTGCACAAGCAACAATTTAAACAATGTCACACATACAAACGCACACACACACACAAGCAACATTTCAAACAATGCTGTGCACAAGCAACAATTCAACCATTGCTAAGTTACACGAAAGCAGGTTGCCACCAGGCAGCAAAGACGTAGCTTGACCGCCAGGCTTTCAGGGCCGCTTGTTTGTGTATCATATATTGGTATGCACCACTAGGGTACAGGTTAAGAAGACAGACACCGCTTCTGTCAGGCAACAAAGAACTGGCTTATTGACCACTGAGCTCTTGGGAGCTGTTCTTCTCAGGGCACACAAATACCAAAGCATCGTTTAATAACCTGCTGGTTAAATGTTGCACTTTGAACTGACTCTGTGTCTACAGCTGTTGCAGGTCACGGGTACATTATATAATGCTTGTAGAGTTTTGGGCTAAGAAGTACCAATCGCGTTAGCGCAATTTCTTTTTTCAGTGTAAGGATGGCACATGTCTTTGCACACAATGAAATGCCTTTGAGGTCTCCCTTCATGATGCATGACAAGCCTACTCTTTTACAAAACCTACGTCGTTACATTGTTTTTCTTGCTCAACCATAAATGCAGGAAAACAATCCAGTGAATCTGAAACTGCGGCGTGGCTCACCGTTTGTGCGGAATTTGCGCAAGCTGCATAAGAAAGGAGTTGTCGATATGCTACCAACTCAGTCTTGGGAGCTGTAGAAAGTACTGGGTACTTACAAGGCCTCAGCGCATTCTATGAAGAGTGAAGAGTGTATGTGTCTTGCACATAAGCAATTTATGGCTTTGGTGCTTCTTATGAAGAGTATCACATTACTTACACAAGGGCCTTAAGGGATGATCTTGATTGGGTTGTACCACCTACAAAAGGCCTCTTTAAAAAATGATTATTTCTGTTTGTCCTGGAGTCTTTTAACGTGAAGATTTTTTTGGTAGAGCAACCTTAATTTCGACAGCAAGTCAATGCCCTGATGGTTTATGATCTCCTCTTGCAACACAACACATTTTTGCCTTTGTGTCTAAGGTTTATTGACTCTAAACCATACAAAGCGGCTGCCCCACACCTCCCCTCAGCAGCAGCCCCATCAAGGCCAGCAACACCGAATTAAAGCCAGCACCAAGTCCACTTAGCCTCAGCTCCCCCACCTTTATAGTGCGTACAGCGACAAATATCCTCATGCAGCCAAGCCAAACAGCCAGGATGGAAGCCTGGCAGCAATGCGCAGAGTCAGCTGTTATCCTAGCCGCCCTCACCCAGCTGCAGGAAGACCCGCGCCCCACAGCCCTGGCCATAGCAGAGGTGCTCCCAGCGCAAGTACGCCAGGTATGGAGGCTCCCATGGGAGAATAAGCATGGTGTGGTGGGAGCAGGGGGCCACGGTTGGCACATGAAGCGGGGGACAACTTGCCCGTGTGGCTGGCAACACGCAGCCGCCTCATCACGTTATACACAGGCACTGCAGCTACGGGAGCACTTCTTCTGGACTTGCACAGGAGCTTCAGCCATCAGACGAGCCATAAAACACAACTCCCCAGAGGGGGTGCAACTGCTACCACAGCATGTGTGGCTGCTAGTGCAGCCATGCCAAACAGTGAGGAAAGAAGTGTGGTATGCTGTGTGCCTAGCTGCCCTAACTGCCATGCATGTAAAGAGCTAGGAGCTTGATGTTTAGAGCATGCTAGCCAGGGCAGGCTTAGTGCCTGCAGATGTAGAATATAGGGCAGCTGACCTTCTCCTCGCAGCCTTAAAGGATTTTGTAGCCTGCCAAGGTAGTGCCTCCAGTTTCTCTGACCTAGGCCAGGATCACCCCTTTGTGTATGCTAGGCCAAACGGCTCCATAGCTGTTTCACTGCAGCTCCCTTCGTAGCGTGTCTGCTGCTTTGATCTAGGTATAGGTTAGCCTGCTTCCCCTTGCTCTCGGCTCTCAGTAGAACAGCCCGACTCTTGTTATCTAAACCTTTAGCTCACTCACTGTCAAAAAGCCTCGCGTTATCAACGCGTTTCTGAGCTTAAAAACGCGTTTCTGAACCAGAAGCGTGAACGCGAACATTTTGAGGCATTCCAAACGGTCCTGTAAGGCCTTTGTTTTGGCGACGATGGCTTGTTTTGGGCGTGTTTAAATATGATTTATTTAATCGGGATCAGAAAGGGGCTGTTTGGGGCGGAATCCGGGAAGCGCATCTTCATCGCGTTTCTGAAATTCAGAAGCGCGTTTCTGCTGTTCGGAAACGCGCTTATGATGAACATAACTCAATTTTTAAAAGGCTTGTTTCCCAGTCCTGCCGCTAGAACTGCAGAAGTGTTGTCCCAAGAATGTGCTTGCAGCCTCCAAAACAAAGCAGGAGGCAGTTTGTACCTGTCTGCGCATTCAATCCCCAGAAGCGCGTTTATGATGACAATAAGCGCGCTTCTGAGGCTTATAAGCGCCGGGAAAAACGGGAAAAACGGGAAAAACGTGTTCATAAGCGCCAAAAGCGGTGTTGTTTCCAAGCGCGCTTATGAGTCCCATAAGCGCTCATAAGCGCGCTTCTGAGGCTTATAAGCGCCGGGAAAAACGGGAAAAACGTGTTCATAAGCGGAATTGGAATTCGGGGGAGGTTAGGAACAACAGGCAGCCACACGTCACATATCTTTTCAGCCAAACCAGTCAACCAGGCAACAGGAATCCAATCCTCGTCAGGGTGATGCTGTGCTTGATGAGAGGGAAAAGGAAAGCTCAGAATCATTTATTCAACACTTCGCATTTTTGAAATACACCACTGTTATCGCGCACAGAGACATTGAAATTTATAAATAATTAGAATCAATGATTCTTCCCTGTGTCTCAGCAGGAGATGTGTTGTGCACGCTTTAATTCAGTGTTGACCGGCTTGCCACCGCTCCCTTTTCACTCCCTCTCCACTCCCTCTCCACTCCCTCCTTCCTGGATTTGCGAATATCACCACCAGGCCGCTCCTATGGGCATTGCTGTGAGGCCCTGCCGTGTGGTTTGTGTAACTGCAAACATGCAGTGCGCATTCCCCCTCTTCTCCTGATCTCCTTCCTTGCCCCTCCTGCCATGTTGCGCACTGACTGCTTGTTGCTTTGCACACAGAGAGGAGCAGGAGCACAGCCCCGGTGGGCCTCCTCCAGTTGCTCTCTTGAGAGCAAATTTTCAGCTTTCTCCTCCTCTCCACCTCTTCTGATCCTATGCTCCCTCCTGCTCTGCGCTATCTCCTACAGCATGGACGCTATGAGCATGCCGTGTCAATTGCTGCAGGTGTGCGTGCAGGGGGCTGGCGTGGGGCCGGAGAGAGAGCCATCGAAGCAGCTGGCTTTTCCCGCGCCACAAACACTGTAGCGTAGTGGCCCAAAATGGTTAACCGGATGAAAATGAGCGATAAGTAAATTGTACTTTACTTATGCATGTTACATTCGCCCCACCCTCAAGTGCTTGCGTCCTCGTAAGCATATCACAACTCCCTAAACCTGTACGGTTTTTACATGATAGAGGCTTTTGATTTAAGACGGAGTCCACTTGGAGGTTATGCGGCGAAGTGTAAAGCGTGCGCAAAAACAACGTTTTTGCGGGCCTGAGGACTCGAACCGAGAACCTCGGCTTCGATGCCAAATGTAGCGTAGTGGCTCAAAATGGTTAACCGGATGAATAATGAGCGATAAGTAAATTGTACTTTACTTATGCATGTTACA
>Ga0307968_1001307_pt1:0-17500 | contig 20188 bp, 26 predicted proteins | sample OrgLakmetagen650_FD_201834 | JGI IMG/M metagenome (GOLD analysis project Ga0307968, IMG submission 201834) | Saline water microbial communities from Organic Lake, Antarctica - #650 | ecosystem: Environmental > Aquatic > Non-marine Saline and Alkaline > Saline | place: Antarctica: Organic...
GCATGTTGACGTGTGCATGGAGTGGAATGTGAGCATACTTATATTGAAAAGTGTAGAATGTACTGCAAGGCATGTTGACGTGTGCATGGAGTGGAACGTGAGCATACTAATATTGAAAAGTGTAGAATGTACTGCAAGGCATGTTGACGTGTGCATGGAGTGGAATGTGAGCATACTTATATTGAAAAGTGTAGAATGTAAGCAAGGCATGCTGACGTGTGCATGGAGTGGAATGTGAGCATACTTATAGTGAAAAGTGTAGATTGTACTGCAAGGCGTGTTAACGTGTGCATGGAGTGAAATGGGAGCATACTTATAGTGAAAAGTGTAGATTGTACTGCAAGGCATGTTGACGTGTGCATGGATAGAAATGGGAGCATACCAACAGCGAAAAGTGTGAAAATAAGTGTGCATGGATAAAAACGGGAGCATACCGATCGTGAAAAGTGTAAAAAGTAGTGTGCATGGATTGAAATGGGAGCATGCCGATAGTGTAAAGTGTAAAAAGTAATGTGCATGGATTGAAGTGGGAGCATGCCGATAGTGTAAAGTGTAAAAAGTAGTGTGCATGGATTGAAGTGGGAGCATGCCGATCGTGTAAAGTGTAAAAAGAAGTGTGCATGGAGTGAAATGGGAGCATATCGATACGGAAAGTGTAACAAGTAGTGACGAAATTGTGTGCATACCACGTGTGTATGTGCCCATGCTGTGTGCCAAGTGGTGTGCAGTGGACATCTTACTGGTGGTGTGGGCTGACAAACATTTGCGGATCAATGTGTGAAGTGTGTAAGGCGTGGTGCGTGAGATGAAATGTGTGCATGTAGTGGGTATGTGTTATGTGTTCACAAAACAAGCGAGTTGGTGGTGTGGCAGATTTAAAAGTTGGTGCGCATGGAGACCATAAGAAAATATTATTCAGACAAACAGCCTTGCGTGCACAGGGTCAGAACGACAGCCTTGCGTGCACAGGGTCAGACCGACAGCCTTGCGTGCACAGGGTCAGAACAACAGCCTTGCGCGCACACGGTCAGACCTACAGCCTTGCGTGCACACGGTCAGAACGACAGCCTTGCGTGCACACGGTCAGACCGACAGCCTTGCGCGCACACGGTCAGAACGACAGCCTTGCGCGCACACCGTCGTCTGTGCAAGGCACAATTTTTTAAGGGTAAGGGTTTTTTAGGTAGGGTTGAGGTAAGGGTAAGGGTTAGTAGGGTTAGGGTAGGGTTAGTAGCCTAGTAAGGGTAGGGTTAGGGTAAGGGTTTTTTAAGGGTTAGGGTTTTTAAGGGGAGATGGTCAAATACAGTTACCCAATTCATTAACTGTGGGCGTGCTTGCATTAAACAAAAGAAAGTGCATCCTGTGTTCCTGGGAGGCTTTTCATTTATGTGGGGAGTGCTTTCATTGCCTGCGTATTATCTTCATTTGCATGACCTGGGAGGCTTCTCATTAATGTGGGTAGTGGTTCTCATTGCCTGCGTATTAATTTCATTATCATGACCTGGGAGGCTTCTCATTAATGTGGGTAGTGGTTCTCATTGCCTGCGTATTACTTTCATTTTCATGACCTGGGAGGCTTCTCATTAATGTGGGGAGTGGTTCTCATTGCCTGCGCAGCTTTTTCTTTATCGTGTCCCTGGGAGACTTCAGGCAAATATTTAAGAGCACACAAGTCAAGCAGCTCCCATGCATGTAATCAGGTTAATCTGTACGTGCACTACTTTCAGCACCTCAACAGCACTTCAGCGATGATATCACGCCCCTACAAGTGCGGATTTCTGCGCATTTTTGCGAGCAGTTTAGCTTGAACAAAATAACCTGCAAACAAACGGCACCGTCACCCTCTATCTTGCCTTTCTCAATTATTGTCTGATGCCTAAAGACCTCCAACTCCTTAAAAGTAGCACTGACATACATATACACACTCATACACACACACAGACACACACACACACACATACACACAAAACAACACATGCACACACACAAACACACACACACACAAATACTAACACACACACACACACACACACACACACACACACACACACACACACACACAGACACACACACACACATACACACACACATACACACACACATGTTGATGACATTGGGCCAGTAAACACTCTGTATGAGTCTGAGGAGGAATTCTCCAGCACACGACATTTTTTGCATAAGCATCACCTGAGGGAATACGAAGCAAAGGAGCAGCCACAGCTGAGGAGCCAGGATCCTTGCTACAATGCGAAATGAGTCTGTGGGGGTTCCGTGCATATAGCAGGCTTGGCGGCTTGTTGTGATGCTGGCTTGCAAAGGGCGACGGAGTTGCCGATGGATTTTCCCACTCCCACAGCTGCATGGGGCTGGGGCACAGATCCTGTGCTCGTGCAGACAGCATGTGTGTTAGGTTGACCAATACCATACATACTTACCTACGTATATACGTATATACGGTGTACATGCGGTGCAGAGCTGCATGGGGCACAGATCCTGTGCTCGTGCAGACAGCATGTGTGTTAGGTTGACCAAAACCATACATACTTACCTACGTATATACGTATATACGGTGTATATGCGGTGCAGAGCTGCATGGTGCTGGGGCACAGATCTTGTGCTCATGCAAACAGCATGTGTGTTAGGTTGACCAAAACCATACATACTTACCTATGTATATACGGTGTATATGCGGTGCAGATACGGTATTGTTAGCAGGGAAATTACCATACATACGATCATATACGGTGTACATATACGACTCTGGCCAAACCAAATTGTGTGGTAAGTGGTTAGTATATACTTAGCATGAGCGTTCTGTTAGTAGGGGTAAAGTCAATAAGCCAGCCCATTTTACATTGAATGTAATACATAGGACTGGCGAGCAGTTCTGCCGTTTCAAGCTGTTTTGACCTTGCCCGCATGTGCGAGTACATCATAAACAATCCTTCTCACAATTTCCTCTCACATTTTCCTCTTGCAACTGCATAGAGCTGTATAGTGTGCACAGGTCTTGCGTCTGTAGATTTGAAGGATTATGCAGGTCTTGCGTCTGTAGTTTTGAAGGATTATGCAGGTCTTGCGTCTGTAGATTTGAAGGATTATGCAGGTCTTGCGTCTGTAGATTTGAAGGAGTATGCAGGTCTTGCGTCTGTAGATTTGAAGGAGTATGCGGCAGTGTGCCCAAGGTGTAGGACGTGGGGTGTGCAGCTGAAGGCGCTTGCCGAAGATGTGCAGCTGGAGGCATGTTCCTATTGGGCTGGGCGTGGGGTTTATAGGTAGACAGTGCAGTCAGAGAGCAGAGGGATTTCTGGGTAGACAGTGCAGTCAGAGAGCAGAGGGATTTTTAGGTAGACAGTGCAGTCAAAGAGCAGAGGGGTTTTTAGGTAAACAGTGCAGTCAGAGAGTAGTGGGATTTTTAGGTGGACAGTGTTGTCAGAGAGCAGAGGGAATTCTAGGTAGACAGTGCAGTCAGAGAGCAGAGGGATTTCTAGGTAGACAGTGCAGCCAGAGTGCAGAGGGATTTCTAGGTAGACAGTGCAGTCAGAGAGCAGAGGGATTTTTAGGTAGACAGTGTAGTCAGAGAGCAGAGGGGTTTCTAGGTAGACAGTGCAGTCAGAGTGCAGAGGGATTTCTAGGTAGACAGTGCAGTCAGAGAGCAGAGGGATTTTTAGGTAGACAGCGCAGTCAGAGTGCAGAGGGATTTCTAGGTAGACAGTGCAGTCAGAGAGCAGAGGGGTTTCTAGGTAGACAGTGCAGTCAGAGAGTAGAGAGGTTTTTAGGTAGACAGTGCAGCCGGAGAGCAGAGGGATTTCTAGGTAGACAGTGTAATCAGAGAGCAGAGGGACGTCTAGGTAGACAGTGCAGTCAGAGAGCAGAGGGACGTCTAGGTAGACAGTGCAGTCAGAGAGTAGACAGTGCAGTCAGAGAGCCATTGTTTGGTGCTATTTTTCGTGTGCATGGGTGGGGCTACCAAACGTGGACTGTTTCGGGCGATAAATGTAGCAGACAGTCAAGGGGCATGGCACGATAGGGGCCGTGTATTGTGTACTACCGAATGTGTGCTTTGGGTAGGGTTGGCCAGGACTGTGTCATGGCACAACAGGGGCCGTGTAATGTGTGCTACTGTGGTGTGTGTGTGTGTGTTTGTGTGTGTGTGTGTGTGTGTGTCATGGTAGGGTTGGCCAGGACTGTGTCATGGCACAACAGGGGCCGTGTAATGTGTGCTACTGTGGTGTGTGTGTGTGTGTGTGTGCGTGTGTGTGCGTGTGTGAGTGTGTGTGTGTGTGTGCCATGGTAGGGTTGGCCAGGACTGTGTCATGACATAACAGGGGCCGTGTAATGTGTGCTACTGTGTGTGTGCCCACACACCACACATACGTATGACTGTTTACTGTTTCAGACTGATTTATATTAACTTATACCAATACGTATATATAGGGTTGGACAGGAATGTGTGTGCACAGCACACACCACACATACGTATGACTGTTTACTGTTTCAGATTGGTTGACATTAACATATACCAATACGTATATATATGCATGCACATACTCGGTATATATATACATACACATATATTATGTATATATATGCATTATGCAAATATGTGCATTATGCAAATATGTATATATAATGCACTGTACATAATATGAAAATATGTATATTTGTGCATGTACACACTCGGGGATCAGCTGCTGCAAACCTCTTGTACAACACTCATGGCTCTGGCCAGCCATGATCACGACAAACTCATGGCTCTGGCCAGCCATGATCACGACAGACTCTGGCCAGCCATGATCACGGCAGACTCTGGCTCACGGCAGACTCTGGCTCACGGCAGACTCTGGCCAGCCATGATCACGACAGACTCATGGCTCTGGCCAGCCATGATCACGACAGACTCATGGCTCTGGCCAGCCATGATCACGGCAGACTCTGGCTCACGGCAGACTCTGGCTCACGGTAGACTCTGGCCAGCCATGATCACGACAGACTCATGGCTCTGGCCAGCCATGATCACGACAGACACAGTTTCCGCACAAACACACGCGCAGGGTCAAGCATAGGCCGCTCATCTACTTTTTTGTCGTCAATTTCAAGCATACAGGTGCAAGCCACGTTGCTATAACATTTGCGTGGTCTGACAAGCACCTGCGTGACTGGCTCGACATCTACTTTTTTGTCATAAAACGCAAGCACACAGGTGCAAGCCACATTGTTTTGGGGATTACATCATAATCTGACAGGCACCTGGGTGGCTGGCTGGTCCTCCATCTCAAGGTCTGATTCAGTGCCAAGCGGAAAGCACAGCTGCTGCTGGGGCTGTAAGCTACGCTGCCTTGGTTGCACTTGCAGGGACAGCCGCTGTTGCTGCTGTGGGCTGAATGCCCTCCCAGATTGTTCCTGAGCATCTTCTTGCTGCTGAATCTGCTCAGCATCCTGTTCTTTCTGCTGCTGCTGCTGCTGCTGCTGCAGCAGCTGATCCTGAGCCACCCTCTGCTTTGCAGCCTTCCTGCGCTGCCAGCTCGAAGGCCTTTGCTCCTTTATTGGATGTGGTAGCGGTGCGGGGTTTCTGCGTGCTGCATCCCCACGACCACCTCCTTCTGAATCACCAAGGCGCGGGCGTAAAGCATCCCTTGTCGAAGGCTTGCAGGCTGTTCTACAGAAACCAGCTTGACAGGTGCCGTGTGTATCGCTTGCGGATGCGGTAGTTTGTTGGGCACCATGTAAAGCAGCAGCAGCCGCAGCAGCAGTTAATGCAGCGGTGGTTACATCCTCTTCTTGATCATTCCGTGCAGGGGTGCTCGCTATCCTTGGAGCAGCACTGGGAAATGTTGGCAGTGCATTGTTACTCCATCCCTCTCGGTTACATGCACGGGCGACCTGGAGGTGTGCAAGCATCCATGTATTCATTGTTATCCATTGTATCTATTGTTATCCATTGTATCCATGTATCCATGTATCCACCCCTCTCGGTTACATGCACGGGCGACCTGGAGGTGTGCAAGCATCCATGTATATACTGTTATTAATTGTATCTATTGTTATCCATTGTATCCATGTATCCATGTACCCATCCCTCTCGGTTACACGCACGGGCGACCTGGAGGTGTGCAAGCATCCATGTATTTACTGTTATCCATTGTATCTATTGTTATCCATGTATCCATGTATCCATGTGTCCATCCCTCTTGGTTACACGCACCGGCGACCTGGAGGTATGCAAATATCCATGTATTCATTGTTATCCATTGTATCCATTGTTACTCCATCCCTGCCGGTTACACGCATGGGCGACCTGGAGGTGTGCAAGTAAAGATAAAGGGGCATGTACAGACAAAAGGGCAGGTAACGATAAAGGGGCGGTTATACATACAGGGGCACGTAAAGACAATGGAGCATGTAAAGACAAAGGAGTGAGAAAAGCCGATGCTCTGCCAGTTGGATCACTTCAGGGCGGCGTGATTGAGTGAATGGTTGCTGCCGTTTTTGTGTGCACCTTGAGCATAAAGGGTGGCGTGATTGATCGATTGGTTGCTGCCGTTTCTGTGTGCACCTTGTGCATAAAGGGTGGCGTGATTAATCGATTGGTTGCTGCCGTTTCTCTGTGCACCTTGAGCATAAAGGGTGGCATGATTGATTGATTGGTTGCTGCCGATTCTGTGCGCACCTTGAGCATAAAGGGTGGCGTGATTGATCGATTGGTTGCTGCCGTTTCTCTGTGCACCTTGAGCATAAAGGGTGGCGTGATTGACTGATCGGTTGCTGCAGTTTCTCTGTGCACCTTAAGCATAAAGGGTGGCGTGATTGATCGAGTGGTTGCTGCCGATCCTGTGTGCACCTTGAGCATAAAGGGTGGCGTGATTGATTGGTTGGTTGCTGCAGTTTCTGTGTGCACCTTGAGCACAAAGGGTGGCGTGATTGATTAATTGGTTGCTGCTGTTTCTGTGTGCACCTTAGGCATAAAGGGTGGCATGACTGATCGATTGGTTGCTGCAGTTTCTCTGTGCACCTTAAGCACCAAGAGCGGGTTGACATTGAACAACGCGGCCAGCTCCGTGTACCTTCATACGGCATGATTGATAAAATGGTGCAGCATGTCATCAAAGCCTTTAAAACGCCAACGCCTTAAAAATGTAGCCAAAGCCTTAAAAATGCACGACTGAAAATAATCAGTCAGACATAATAGTTATAAGCACAGCATGATGGATTGAATGCTGATGCCAGAGCAATTGCAGCAGAGGCCTCAGGCTTGCAAGGGACAGCTGAAACTGATTAATTTATCATACACAAATGAATTAGTTGCTGAATCATGGTGCTGATGTTGCTTGCAGCCAGATTAGCTTTGTATATGTCTGTTTGATGGTCCCTGCCTGTAAACTGGATCACCTTTATCCTTTATATGTGTCTGTCTGATGGTCCCCACCAGTGAAGTGAACTACAGTACGGCTAGCCGCTCGTGTTGTTGAATGCAACACCCGTCTGTGAAATGCTTGCCAAAAATCAGTAGACCCTCCTCTCAAAAATATTCCTTTTCCACCGAGTAAAGGGTCGAACACTTTAAGTAGGTAACATGAACGGACTGCCGGTACAATTGAAACCGGTTACTGATGCAATGCATCTCTGCCACTGAAACATCGCACAGCAGCAGCTGCTATCTTCTTATAACTCCGCACTTCTGACACGTCAATATTCCCAACGCACCTCCACCATCAAAGTATGCCCCACAGCAGCGATCTTGACAAGTTTACGCACCTCTGCCACGAGCAGTCGACACAAACAGATTTACAACACACCTGTGCCGACCCACAACTAGCTGCATTGACAGAGAAATGCTTTTTATTAAATATAGGTTTGCTACGTACCTATAGCACCACAGTAAACCCCAAGGTTGCCTTAATCCAGCTGCTCATTTCTGAACACGCCCCAAAACCGGAATTTTCCAGCTTCAAACACACACACAAACAAACAAACACACACACACACACACACACACACACACACACACACACATAAACACACACACACACACGCACACACCCAAACACCCAAACACACACACACACACATACACACACACACACACACATACACACACACACACACACACACACACACACACACACACAATTCAGCTTCCCAACGCACCTCTGCCACCGAAATACCCCACAGCTGGAAGTGGTTTCCCCTCCCGAGTAGATGGAAGCCGCTCGTGTGTACAAGAAGGTGTAGGGCTAATCCATCTCCAACACGTGCCAATAGCCGGCCCCTGTGTAAATTTTGGATGCAACGCAAGCAGTTGGCTCCACAAATGTATTCATGTGTGAGTGCTCATGAGAAAGAGGCTTACGTGCATGAGCAGGTGCAATGCCGACCCAGTACGTGCCAGCACCCTGTGGAATTGTTGAGGTGGGATACCAGGTGTTACGTGTGTACACGTCCCTTGAGAAAAGGTGAATACCTAACTGGAGGTTAGTCCAACGGTGACCGGTGAAGCTAGTTCGACTCCAGAAGGCAGTTCTTAATATAAGTAGTAATATACACCCACCCTACTGCCTTAGCCATTGGTTAACTATAGAAAGCTACGCACTTCGTAACACCAGGGGGTTAGAGTAGGAAGTGGTTTGCATGCACAAACAGGTGCAGGGCCGTATTCATTGCTGAAGAGGCTATGTGAGTACACGAGCATGAGCCCTCTCCAAGGAATGCCGCCTTGCAGCAAGCCCTTGAATACTTGAATGAAATGGCTTGTCTTAAAAGACCACATACGCTCTTTGGCTGGTGCTTAGTCAGCAACCCTGTCTGTAGATGGGAACAGCAATCTATTTCAGCAAGGCGTTGTTAAGGATAAGGTTGAAGCATCGTCAGCAATAGCTCAGCCATGAACCTGTCTGAAAGCAAAGCGTTGCAAGTAATTTATACAATTTTTTGCTGCTTTTCTAAGCCAAGCTTTAACGAACCTGCCTTACACCCTAACACACACACACACACACACACACACACACACACGCACACACTCACACACACACACACACACACACACACACAGAGAGAGAGACAGACACACACACACACATACACACACGCACGCACACACAAACACACACACTCTCACACACACACACACACACACACACACACACACACACACACACACACACACACACACACACACACACAGAGAGAGAGACAGACACACACACACACATACACACACGCACGCACACACAAACACACACACTCTCACACACACACACACACACACACACACACACACACACACACACTCACACATACACACACAGACACACACACACATACACACACACACGCAGCAGCAGCAGCAGCAGCAGCTCGCACCAGTGTGAGCAAGACAGGAGGACTGCTGTGGAGGGATTTGAAGCCCACTGCTCTGAGTGTGACAGAATGGTGGCAGCAGAGGGAGAGATGGGATCAAAGCAGGGAGTTGGGGGGAGCCAGAGGGAGGCGAACGAGCCTTGGGCTGGCCCAGCATACCCTGATGATGACTGAGCAGGGTACGGCCTGCTGGTGGCAGCAGGAGGTGCAGATGAAGGGTTATAAGATGGCATCTGTTGTTGCTGCTGCTGCTGCTGCTGCTGCTGCTGCTGCTGCTGCTGCAGGCTCTGCAGGTTTTGAAGGGCAGAGGCTGGGGTGGACACGACCCGGGGCAACCCGCTCCTCCACCCTTGCGTGCGTTTCTGTGTTCATGTTGCACCCATGCATGCAGGTCCATGTGTATAGTAAGTGCGTAATTTTGGATTTGCTCTGGGTGTTCTTGTTGTCTCACGTACATACTGAATATACACTTAGCGCTTGTGTTTCTAAGATTGAAAATATGGGTGAGATTGCCTTAAATTGTGGGCATGATCAGTAGCAGAAGCCACAGCCGATTGCAGCAAATGCAACTAGCTAACTGTTGCGTTGCTAATAAGGAAAAGGGTGCAAACACCCTGGCTGTGAAAGAAGTATTGCATAACTGATCGAATCCGATTGCACTTAAACGCATGGAAGGAGAGGCTTGCACAGCAGTTGTAAACGCACCGCCTCCTTCATTCATCCCTACCTTTCTAAACCCTTGCCGCAACACGTTCTGCTCCTGCCCGGTGCGAACTAGCGTGTCCACGGCACGAAGCACGACCTACAGCGCAGGGTACGCACAGAGTGATTCACTTACATGTTTGGTCGTTGGTCTTTTGCTTGGAGTTGTATTAACAATTTTGCAAGTCGCTAGATAGAAGTTGTGTTAACAGTTTTGCAAGTCGTCAGATAGAAGTTGTGTTAAAACAGTTTTGCAAGTCTAAATGACAGAGAGCAAACGCTGCACGGCACTGTCTATCACGGCACTGTCTATCACGTAAGAACTCGTGAGATGTCAGTCAAACAGGACACAAGCTCACACAAGCCTCGCAACGCTCTGAAAATGAAACGCTCACCTCTTCTTGGCTGAGAGCCCTGTGCAGAGAGAGGTGAGAGGGCAGAGGTGGGGCAGATGGGGGCACGACCACCAGCGTACATTCCAGGAGCTGAGTGTATTCAGCTGGATCGCTGTGGAAAATGAAAGAGCAATCAACATTAGTGCTTATTTGGTGTGTTACGATCCATCATAAACCACGGTCGTCTACATAACGCCAGCCCGCTCACAAAAACACAACTGAATGCACTCATAAGTGCGTACCCTGGACGTTCTAGGACGTTTGCGAGAGCCTGTTGGACTCCAGGATCAGTGACAGCCTGCAGTAAGGCTGTTTTCAGTGGCAGCAACACACATGTGCTGCCATACAGACGACGCAGTCCCTCTGGAGGACTTGGCTGGCTTTGAATCTTGCTTGCATGCTGGAGCCCCTGCTGCATTAGGACCACTCAAATTTCATTTGTTGGTGCTCCCATTGACACCAATAATTAATTGGGAGGCCGCTCTTCGTTACAAAACAAGTCAAAACAACCCTAAGGCAAAACTGAATCGGAAACCTTTTAATCAACTTTTTGTCGACTCAGCTCAATTATTTGCCAACCACAATCCAGTGAATTGACAAATGTGACACTTTTTGGTCTAGCTGTTGTTCCGGATAGGAGGAAATCGTGATTTTCTATAAGAGGCTTGGTTTTTGAAGAACATAACTAGTCGTCAGACGGACGAAATAATGGAACCAGTTTTATAATACCAGGTAGAAGAAACATGATGCACTATTATGAACCCTTTTTCATATCTTCTGTCAGGTCAGCCATCTGCCATTTAGCTCTAGATTTAAATATATTTACAACTATATGGCAGGAACAAGCACGTGGCACACGTCCTCCAAGCGGCTGCTGTCCCCTCTTGAATGAGGCGAGCTCAAGCCCAAATCTGCTTGCGTTGGCCTGCACATCGTGACAATTGCTACATGTCAGTGATGGCAAAGGGCTCATCAATTGCTGCATTTGAATAGAAATATATGAAAATGGACGAGTTTTGCACTTAGCAACATCAAATCAGACAAGCGTAGCCTCAAAGGGTGCAAACCCGCCCCTTCTCTCGCTTACACCTACCCTGATGGTACAATGCCACTAGGGTTCAAGGGAAACAGGCTGCTGTGGTAGCTTTGGCGCGCGGCATCAATGTTGATAGTGTCGGACACCTTGCATGTGAGATACGCGAGACAATCAAGTGACTCCAGTTGAAGTTTTTGCCCTGTCAGATTTCAAAAAGTTTATCTGATTATGAGGATACGTCCAGCACATCAATCAACACGTCCAGCACATCAATCAAGGGGTCGTCGGCAGGTTAAGCAGCATTGTTTGTGCTTTTGGTCAAGCAGAAAGTGACCGGCTGCTTGAATACGAAAAGGACGCTTAGCTTCAAATCCCCCCTGGCCCCACTCCTGCTTTTTTACCCAGAGAAACATGAAATGGCCTCACCTGCATTGTTGAACCCTCAACTTGGATCCCCCACATGTCACGGAGCCAACCACTCAGGTTAGGGTAGTCTGAGATCCTTCGCCTGAAATTGTGTGTTCCGCCATGTAAAGAAATTTACTGGAATGCGAGGTGAGTTGTAGCAGTCATTTCGTCATTTCAAAAAGGTGCAAGCAGTAATTTCAAGGCTGCTTACTTAAAGGATTGCACCCCTCAAGCTAACAGGTTACTCACAGACGCTCACAGACAGCCAGACAACTTATCAGACGCTTGATTCAGCTTGCAGGCAGTAAACGCAAGTATTTAGATTGTACAGAGCAACTCACTTGTTGCACTTGAAAATGGATGCGTACACGGCGTCAAAGCGTGAGAGGGTGGGAAACAGTCGGACATCACACTCTGCATCATGTTTGTGCATTTGATAAAAGGCGTCACACTCTGATACGACGAAAAGACGGTTCAAAGCTGCGTGTAAGATGGCAAAAATAACAGTGCAAGCAAAGTCCACAGAGTCTACGAACACAGTTATCGGTGTGAAATGTAATTAGCTGTGGAGGAAGTTAAATTGTGTACAATCTGTATATGGCGTACGCTGCAAAATTTCTGATTGTGCCTGGCATAGAGCAGGTACCTTAAAACATTGGGTCGCCTCCTCTTGCTTTGCAACCAATATCAGAAACCTTGACATAAAAGCTAAATTTTGGGTGGCCTTTTCTTATCATCCGAACACAGATTCTTCTAACGAGAGGGACTGTACAGGCATCCCATTTCTATTTTGCCACCCTACTTGCAAATACTTACCGGTCAAACGGTCCCCGACTAGGAAACGGGTCTTTGAAAGACGTGTCTCCAGTTCATCCAGGGTGGTGAACAACTCCTGCTGCACTGCATCGTAAGATTGTTGCGTGGTGGAAAAGCCACTCCTGCATAACAGCAAAAAAGGACAGGGAGAAAGTACGTTGAAGGGATATCACTCTAAGTAATTTAATGGAAAAAGGGCCATTCTCTAACCACATTGAGGCCAATTTTTTGCGAAGGGCTGGCCAGCATGACTAAGGGAGGAGCTTACGTAGGTCTACGCAACTGGAAAATGTGTATTGTTATTAGCAGCAATTCACGATCCCAGTTCCACCCACCTGTACACTCCATTGTTCACTGAGCGATAAATCTGCGAGTGTAAGAGGGGCGGTTTTAGTTGAGAATAAATAGATGTGTGTGCTTGCAAAGCATGCTTGCTCCATGTCTATAGCGATTCATGCCTAAATCGTTTGCCATGTTTTTGCAGCATGCACTTACAAACCGTAGGCGAGGAACAAATATCTGGATTGTTGCAAAACCTGTTTTACAACCTTCCCCAGGTGTGGGGTAATTTGGTGCTAAATAGTTTTGGTGCTAAATAGTTCTGTTCCATTGTTTTTCTAATACAGGAAGTGGCAAGTTCCATAATCCCTCCCATAATACCATCATTGCATGCATAAATGTTTCCAAGAAGACTCGTGATCTCGTGATGCACTGAACATCTAAAGCTTGCGTGCTGGTCGCATGTGTGTATACTTTCTACAAACATGCAATTTTATGCAATTTAGTACATGATAGTACTTACTTTCTACAAACATGCAATTTTATGCAACTTAGTACATGAGTATCAGTCTACGCTGATATTGACCAATGTACTTCACGCACCTTGTCATTTAACTCATCAATCTCTCCTTGCAAATGGCGAGGGTACAAGTCAACATCCGTACTTCCTGGCATCTGTATATAATAAGCAGAAATCCAAAAGATTTAAATTTCAGTTAGTACAAGTCAACATCCGTACTTCCTGGCATCTGTATTTAATAAGCAGAAATCAAAAAGATTTATATCTCGATTATGCAAGTAAGTTTGCCCTATATCCAAGTCACTTGAAGTTGAGCTATTGACATTACATACCTATGCTTTCACAAGTTAAATGGGACAGCACGGCACAGTCCATAAATGCAGTGCTGCAGGACAAGCACTTTATTTTTTACATCAAATGCACCACATCTCAAAAAGTAAGTGACTCCAGTGCCGCATGCTTGCTGTATTGATAAAAGGTGATGCCCGCTACGCACTCAATGAGAATGCTGTACCAATAGGGTTTGCCAAAACCATAAATTTATAGTATATAAGGCGTATATACGTTTTTTTGGCAGGGAAATCACCATACATATGGTCAAATACGGCATGTACATACGGTTCTGGCCAACCCTACCTACTGACCTTAGATGCGCCGATCATGCGCACTCAATGAGAATGCCCTACCGACCTTAGATGCGCCGATCATGCGCACAATGGAGAAAAGGAAATGCCCGCTATGCACTCAATGAGAATGCCCTACCGACCTTATATGCACTCAATGAGAACGCCCTACCGACCTTAGATGCACTCAATGAGAATGCCCTACCGACCTTAGATGCGCCAATCATGCGCACAATGTCCGAGCTCTCGTTGCTCACGATCTGCTTGGTGGCTGCAGGAAGACGTGAGGTGGGACAGGCCTCAGTGTAATTAAAGTCCACATTGCACATTTATGAGGGCTGGCAATCTGATTGGAAGCTGCAGGTAGACGTGCGATGTGACAAGGTTTATTGTGACAAAAATTGCACATGTTTTTGAGGGCTTGTGATGGCTGCAGGCAGAAAGGGGGCAGGCTTAGCTCACTATATATTGACATAAAGTCAAAACCTCAACGGTCGAAATGAGGCTGTCACACATTTTCTAACCAACTGGGATAAATGTTGCAGAGGTCAAACTGTCTGTAATCTGAAAGCATGGGCACATGAGCCATTTCAGCAAACAAGCTGACAGTTCTAGACTGAAATAACACTGTCTTTGCACGCTTACAAGAATGCATACACACACTGAAGTCAAACTTTCTGTTATCTGAAAGCATGGGCACATGAGCCATTTCGGCGAATAAGCGGGCATTTCTGGACTGAAATAACACTCTCTGCACGCTCATGAGTAAATTGCATTCACACACGTACATCCACATGACATGTTCAGTTGCAATTTATCATGCTCTCCTTAACCTAGTCTATGGCTTAACATTTAGTTTACCTGCATCTACTAGGAGAGGGGCTGTGCACCTGCCCACAAAACCCGGGCTGGCTGTGTCGTACACTTCCCTGCAATCGCCCAAATTGCACGAACAAATCATCTGAGCTCAAATTGCACGATCAAATCATCTGAAGGAGCAAAACTGCAGCTTACGGCAGAGAACGTCACGTTGCTGCTTATTGGCATGATATGACGAGGATGCACAATGCGAGGAGTAAGCACACTCCTCGCCAACATAAGCCAACGTCCATGCGTCAGACAGAATGTCAACGCTTCCTAGTAAAATTCTGTCCCTATATCTGTGCGAGAGTGTGCCTGAAAAGGACTTAAAGCTCTGGCCCACTCTACAACCTTGTGAAAATGCTTGCCAAGCACCGTATAGTTTCATTAGCGATTGTAGAAGTTTGAAACAGCTTGCGCTTTTACAGCGCCACACCAACAATGCACCACTACGTCCACGTACCAAAGGTCTTGCGCTCCCCAAATAGGGTCTGCCCCTAGCTTGGCATCAAAAATCCATCCTCCCCTTCTTGCCTTTGTCGGATCCGAGCCGAGCTGGGTGAAGGAGATGAGAGGCCGCTTTGAACCTCCTGTGCACAACAAACAGTTGGAGGAGGAGACGCAGCAATGTTGTAAACGAGAGAGGAAGGGCACAAAGTGGGTAGACACGTAGAGATGAAGTGCAGCTTGTGAGATACCTTAGTTGGAAATCGGAAGAATAAGCTGCTTATTTTAATTTTGACAATTGCCTACTCTCATTTCTGACATTTGGAGACAGGGTAGATCGATCAAGGCCATGAATCAAATTTATAATAAAAAGAAACAGTAGTTTTAATGGACATTTCATCAACTCGTACCAAACGTGGCAGGATAGATTAAGGCAGTGAATAAATCAGAAAAATGCAGGCGGGGACCAGTACATCTGATGACATCATCAACTAGTAGCAAATGTGGCTTGTTTTTTTGCAGCCTGTGGAACTTAGGAAGATAGCCTGAAAAGCTAAAGACCGATGTTGCAGTGTGCGGTATCGGGATTTGAAGAGGCATCCGTGATCCTCGATAAATGAGAGCATATCACAATCAATGCTTGGGAGTGTTGCATTTGGTTTGAGCCTCTTGAGAGTTTAGGCCAGGACGGTATGACGCTATAGCATCCTTGCTGCAACCTCGGCAGCAAGAACGGTGGCACCAATTCTAAGAGAATTCTTCCTATTTGGAGCTGCAGGCCGCAGCATACCCCATCGACGCCAAGCCACCATGACATGGTGAGGCCTTTTCAAGAGCATTGCATATCCTCATACCCGAAACTGAAGGTGTAGGCCGTAGCAAGCCCTTCAAGGCCATGGCCAGTAGCACCCCAACTCAAAGCAGCGCATGATCTGATCTGAAGGTGTATCACCGCCTGGGTGTCCCTGAAATGAATGACCCTGACCCAGACACAGACCCAGACCCGGACCTGAAGCTGACGCAGCATGTTGTGACCTAAAGGTTCTGAAAATGTTGGCCGTAGCATGCTCGTTAAGACCATCGCCAGCAGCACTTCAACTTAAAGCAGCGCATGTTCTGACCTGAAGGTGTTGGCCGTAGCATTCCTTTTAAGACCATGGCCAGCAGCACACGGTGACACCAGGGGCAAGCGTTGCCCACATACACATGGTAGCGGCCAGCTTCGTCCTGAAAGTGAGAATCATTATATATTGAGGCATGCATTTGTGAAGATAGCGGCCAGCTACGTCTTGAAAGTGAGAATCACTATATCAAGGCATGCATTTGTGTAAGGTGACACCAGGGGTAAGCGTTGCCCACATACACATGGTAGCGGCCAGCTACGTCCTGAAAGTGAGATCACTATATCAAGGCATGCATTTGTGAAAAGTGACACCAGGGGCAAGCGTTGCCCACATACACATGGTAGCGGCCAGCTTCGTCCTGAAAGTGAGAATCATTATATCGAGGCATGCATATGTAGGGTTGGCCAGAAACGTAAGTATACACCGTATAATGACTGTATATTTGGAGATTTCCCTGCTAAAATTACCGTATACAAACTGTATGTACATGGTTCTGGCAAACCCTATGTATTTGTGAAAATAGCAACCAGTTTGTCCTGGATTTGAGGGCGAGGATGTAAGAGTGTTTCATGCAAGCATATTTGGATCATGACAAGCATGAACGATATGTTAATCTGCATTACCCGCTGTGCATCATTAGGGTTGGCCAGAACCGTAAGTATACACCGTATATGACCGTATGTTTGGTGAGTTCTCTGCCAAAACTACCGTATATACACCGTACATATATGGCTCTGGCCAACCTTATGCACCATAGATTCCAGTTCGGTGGTCACTCCAGCTAGAGCCCCTGTTAACAGCTGAAGAGTGAGAGAAGGTGTGGGTGATTGTGGATGCAATAAAAGAAGCATCATAGATTCCAGTTCAATGGTAACTCCAGCTAGAGCCCCTGTTAACAGCTGAAGAGTGAGAGAAGGTGTGGGTGGTTGTGG
>Ga0307968_1001313_pt1 | contig 20168 bp, 26 predicted proteins | sample OrgLakmetagen650_FD_201834 | JGI IMG/M metagenome (GOLD analysis project Ga0307968, IMG submission 201834) | Saline water microbial communities from Organic Lake, Antarctica - #650 | ecosystem: Environmental > Aquatic > Non-marine Saline and Alkaline > Saline | place: Antarctica: Organic Lake...
TCCACACACACACACACACACGCACGTGCATACTTACTGAAACAAAGAAGCGCACATACATGCACATACCTGCTCAATAAACGTGCACGCTTCCCTGACAGTCTCTGCCATCTTGCTGCGCACCATCACCACTGCTAGCCGCCGACGGCAGAAGGAAGACGTGGCTAGCTTCTCACATTGCACCAGGCTTTTTTTAGCTGGTAGAATTCCCATGATTGTAAGCCTGTGAATTGCGTATTTTGTATTTTGTGTGTGTGTGTATGTGTATGTGTGTGTACGTGCGTTAGTAAGTTTGTGCTGGCATGTATGTGTGCGTACGTGTGCGCATGCGTGATGCATGTGTGATTATGTGTACATGTGCGTATGTACGTGTGCGTGTGTGTGTATGTATGTATGTATGTATGTATGTATGTATGTATGTATGTATGTATGTATGTATGTATGTATGTATGTATGTATGTATGTATGTATGTACGTATGTACGTATGTACGTATGTACGTAAGTACGTAAGTAAGTACGTAAGTAAGTAAGTAAGTAAGTAAGTAAGTATGTATGTATGTGTGTGTGTGAGTGCGTGTGCGTGTGCGTGTGCGTGCACACACGCTCGCTTGCATGTGTGTGTGTGTGTGTGTGTGCGTGTGTGTGTGTTAAACACACATCACTCACTTTTCTAGTAGCTGGTCCGTGAGCTCTATCCGGACAGCGTCCTTGGGGTCTAACTGCTTCAGTACGTTTGTCAGTTTGGTGACCATGCCCACTATCTTGTTGTACTTCTTGTAGTCATCCCGGTTCTGGATGTGGTAGCGGCGCATCACCTGGAAGCAGACAAGGAGGGATGCTACGATGTGTTGCACTTGCCTGAAAGCTTGCTTGTTTGGGGAGCAGCCGTGCATGCAAGAAGTGGGATGATCATGCATGCTGTGTTCACCCAAAGACATTGCTCAGTGGAGCACACAAGTGGAGCACACAAACCTGAAGCTCCCGGATGTTGTCTTCGCTCTTCCATTTCAGAAAGTCTACTTTCTTCAACAGCTTCTGCTCGTGGTGCTTTAGTTTCCTCATTTTTGTTTAGTAGGTATTTGTTAGTAAGCAACAACGACGTTTTTGAATTTCAGCACTCAGTCTCCAGCATCGACGAATTCACATTAGTTTTGTATATTGATGCTGCCAGGATTGGCGGAGAAGCTTCTTTTGATTTCCTTTTCTCCCTGACATTGTTTGTTTTCTCTGACCGCGTTGTAAACACACGTTTGGGTTAACCATTTTCAATATTCTAATTCGCCGTTATTAATGTGCAAGGAAATTCCCTCACGTTTTGCCATTTCACAGTCCTTTGATGCCAAAGTCCCCTTTAAGCTGAGCCAAATTATATGTTGTCTCACTGCATTAATGATCTGGAATATCACATTTGCCACAGACGTGATCCATACGTCTGCTTAGTAGAAAAAGGCATTGAGTAAATGCAACCAGTCGCAGTACAGGAAAGAGTAACAACATTCCTGTATATCTCAGTCAATCTTTTTTGCCGGCAAGCAGTCCAAGCAACAACGCAACCGTCGTCAGTTAAGCAAGATCAAATATAGTGCTAATCGCTACGCATTCCTGCCTAGCTCCTTTTCACACTGTTCGCGGCTGATGGATACGGCTGCAACCCTCCCTTTCTCCTGCTCCAAGAAGGAGGAAAAAGTAGCCACCCCAACAAGGAAGGAACAGCCTTGTTGATCCAGGGGGGGGGCGGTCCAGATGATCCCTGTGCAGAATGATGAGTGATAGAGCAAAACCGTTAATTCTCTCTTAAGTATGCAAAACGAACAGCTTTGCATGCTATCAAACTGATGCATATCTTCCTCTTTGGGAGATAAGTACCATGACTCACCTCCTCAGTGGCAGCGTCTTTGCTCATCTGCTGTGAGGCCGATGGAGCGTTGTCAAATGCAAAAGCACGCAATTGCTGCAAAGCGAAGGAATATCGCAGCATTATTTAAAGCTTGTGAGCCACACAGGCAGCAAAAGCTCTCTTGCGGTAAGCAACAATTGCTGAACTGACCTTGATGGATTGAGGCAGCGCATGGTATAAGCTGACCAATGCCCTTGCACCCGGCTTGAGCAACCTGCAGCAAAGGTCAAATCACTGCCTGAACCAGCAACAAAGTCGCGCTCTAATTTCTCAAATATCCCTCACACATCATTGCTGCCACTGTCTTATCAAGAAAAAGAAAACAGAATGTCTGTTCTGAACATAATCAAATAGTAACGCTCCTTTACAAGGACGGGTGCTTGAGGCAGCTTCGATTGATTTTTGAGACGCGATGATTCCAAAATAAAAAGGCAAGGACACGCACCTATCTACGCTCCCATCCGCCTCCCAAGCATAGAGCCCAAACTTCATGGTGAAACCAGTGGCCCACTGCTTGACGTGGGAGATGTAAATGACAAGATTAACACAGAAATACACCCTTTTCTATTTATTGGTAGCATCGATTTCATCTTATTAAGTTTGAAATCTAAGAGAAACAGTTTCTGGGCAAGCTAGGTTTCCCCCTCCAAAAATTTGAATAGGCATGCCAGAAGAAAAGAGAAGAGTCAAATGCATACAAAGAAACCCCCTCCAGATCACACGTGCTTAGCCCACCTCAAAGTTGTCAAGCAAGGTCCAGTAGTAAAATCCACGCACATCATACCCGTTGGCAATGGCACGCAGCACTTCCTGGAGGATGAAGGTATTTGTAGAAAATAAGCCTTTTCCTCAATGGCAAGGTCTTTGAATAGTCTGTTGAGATTTACTAGGCCTTTCTGGAACTGTTTGTACCACAAACAATTCCTTTATTCTTCATTATGGTCAAGAAAGGCCCAACCAAAGGAGAAGGGAGAAGGACAACAGTTGAACTTGATCTCAAGAATACACGCCCCCAATTAAACAAACACCCAACAAGAGTGTGACCGCCTTTTTTGGACCTCACACAGACCTTGAAGTACGACTCAATTAATAGTGCTCTCCTATCATCTCGATGATCAGCAATGCCTGTCTCTGTGATGAACATTGGAATGCCATAGCGTGCTGACCTGCACATGCAAGAGCAAAAGGTGCGCAGTTAGGCTGCTCCTATGTCGATAAGGAAAATAAGCTTTCATAAGTGTAGAAAACTGCATTGAATTTGCTTGTTAGGGGGCATCTGACTATAAAAACTTAACGCTGACAAGAAAGATTCTTGAGCTTTTTAAAACTTAGAGCCACCGCTTTTTTGAAGTCACCGCAGTTATGGAAATAGCGATGTTGCCAGCACATAGCCGTACCCAGGAGATTTAGCATGTGACAGTGCATTGTCCAATGCTACAACCCAAGTCAGTGTCGGCAAAATCTAACTCATCGCATAATGCGTTGAGAAAGCAATTACATATTTTATGTGCTCCTCTTCAAAGTGTCAAGCAAAGCTAGTAGTGGTTTGGTTTGGGTCCTTTGCACGTGAGAAATGTTGGCAAGTGACATGCAATCATATTGTGAATTGTTACCTTTGGATTGCTGCATAGAGGCCCTCTGGATAGATGGCATAATACCTGTGACAACAGCAGGCGTCCATAGACACGATTCACAGAGCTGCTGGAAATACAATACCCACAAGGGTGGTCTATGGATAAGTAAATTTGAAGAAGACCTGGCGAGGTTGGTCCTAAATAAGCCAAGGTGTCGATTGCTATCAAAGACACAATCATACCAGGGCTATTGCACATAGACATGATCTCAGCTGGGCTATTGCATGTAAAGTGCGCATTCACACAGGCACCAAAGTTACAACAAGGATGACACACACAAACACACACACTCACATGTCGGTCATGATCTGGTGGGGGAGGCAGGTTGGTGATAAGTACCAGCTTGCCATTGGTTTGCTGTAATAGTTGATGCCCCACCAGTCACAAGGGGGCTTGCCTTGAGGGTCTTTGTACCTAATCCAGGTCCCTAACACAGGTAGCTTCCACTCAAACTCCCCCTGTAAATCAAGGCACGTAAGGGAGAGTTCGGCCTGCTGTGCGCCACCTTCATTCAACCACATAATAAGCATTCAAGTACCCTAGACGCGGCCAACATTTCAGACATGTATCCCAAAAAATTATAAAAGTCGATGAACTTTAATTACGTACATTCTTGCAACTTATGAATATATGTGCTGGATTAAATGCCCTGAAGTCCACAAATAAGCAATTTAACACGAAGCACGCCTCTCTTACTCAGCCAGAAACCTTACCGTGTGCATCCAGTGGTCGATAATATCCCACCCCAACCAGTACGTTAGCCAATCAGTCAGCCACCTACAGAAATAGACGGGAAGGGAACATAAGAAGAAGGTGAAGGTGGGATTTAAGAGCCATACGCAATGCATTCCCCCATAGCCTAGACATGATTTTAAGATGGCGTGAAGCCCTCAAAATAACCTGGTTCTTTTCAAAAATTGCTGTGGGCAGCTACTCACAGAGCAAAGCAGTAAGGCATGCTTGTCTTCAGTGCCCCAAACCTGCAAATGATCGTTGAGTGTCATTGGTCTTGAAGGCTTACACAAGATATAAAAGAAGTGTGCGTAAACAAAGAGCAAATGTTCTGCCATGTGTACTTGCAATCTCTGCTTAAACCAAAACCTAGAGCTCTCTTATTCCTCCACACACTAAACCCTCGCTGCATCCCTTATGCTTTTGATTTACGATATTTGCAAAACATTTCCCCGCAAAAGCTTGGCAGTTTTGTGCAATTTGTGTAATTCACAGGTACTGAATATTAATCACTCGAACTAGCTTTAAACACAGCGCTTAAATCATTCCAGCTCACGTTATGTGGTGATGCACCAGACCAATTGAGGCATCTGCTCCATCAGGCAGGGCTTTGAGTGACTTGTAAGTAATTGTGTGGGCCTGTGTGAGTATAGGCAATTTTGGTTGACGCTTGCTGGCCAGTTCAATGCGGTGCAATTTCAAATTGCAGCTGCCAAAATTGAGGCTCATCATGATCAAATGCAGATTCCTTGGCATGTAGCAGAAATTCCATGTTTGATTTGCAAGGGCTGGAAACCCTCAAACAACACTTAACAACTGCTTAAACAAAATATGGTGAGCACAGGTTGCATGAATACCTTGAGCAAGTTGAGTAGAGTATGGCCGGCGCCTATCAGGTTGAAGATATAGCTCGGGGGGCCCATACCCACAATGAAAGAGAGGAAGGTGTAGGCCTGGGAGAACGGCACAGACAAACAGATTTGTAATGACATAGCAGAAACAGGTCTACTTGTATAATTTTCGCGCTACCTTGCAGTTGAAACTTCATGGTCTTCAGATCAAGTGACACCAGTCTTGCTGACAAGGCCCTTTTTTTGTGTTGATGATGAAAATAAGCATACTTACTATCTGTGCTTAGCTGTACAATGCTTTTGATTTGGTACAGCCTAGAACCCTATGGCTGAGTATATTCTTTGGCTCAAAAACCATGTGCATGCTATCAACTTACTCTTACATACTTAAGTAGATAAATTGCAGTAATCTTTTTTTCCACCTGGTGCTCAGGCTGTCCAAGCTTGCCTTGCTCTTCATTATGCCTCTACCTTTTCTCACTTTAATTCTTAAAGCTATTAGTCAACCGTGGCGATTGCAGTGAGAATGTAGTCTTGAGACTTCTAGTGAGGCATTCATTGCTGTGTGAGGCAATCATTAAACTATTGCCGCTGCTGTTAGCCTTTTTACTAGTCGCTCCCATCCCTTACATGAATACTTCACCATGTTTTTTCTCGGGCAATGCTGCATATGGGAATGATTGATCTAAGGATGGGAGCTACTGTGTGCAAGCGCAGGCATCCAAGGTGGATTATGCTATCAAAGCATGTGTAAAGCACACGCACTGTGGGCTCGTTGAAGGTGGCCCACAACTTGATGCGCTTGTGAAAGGTGCGGAACATGAATTGCGCCCACTCCACAAACAGGGGGATGTTCTCCTCGTGCCTGAAACCACCCAGGTCCTCAAACCAGGTGGGGTGCGTGAAGTGGTGCAGGGTGACATTGGGTTCCAGGCCAAGCTCCTCCATTGTGTCCAGGATGTCGTGGAACCTGAAATGCAATGCGAGTGACAACCTTGGTTTCCAGGATGTTGTTGGTGGAAACACAGATGAATGCACTTTTAGTGCGCTTCTGTGCCCATAGTCAGAGAAAGGCTATCAAAGCTTGGTTAGAGCAAATTCAATCCAGCTGATATTTCTGCTTGCACGGCTTCTGCACGCTGTTTGACAATGGTTCTAGTCACAGACTGTAAACAAAAAGGGTACCAAATACAAGGGACACACCTCTGGATGGCTGCTGCATCGTACTGGCCGCGAGTGGGCTCAATGCGTGCCCACTCAAAGGAGAAGCGGAAGGAGGTACATCCTACATTTTTAGCAAGCTGCAAGTCTTCCTTGAACCTGTGACAGAAACTCAATCATTAATTGCTGCTCACATCATGTAGTAGCCGACAATGTTTGGCGCTGCTGTTTGCAGCAGGCTGTTGGATTGCCTATGCCTACACACAAATCTGGCAGCCATCCTTCTCACCTCTCCCAAAAGCCACAGCCCTGGTCTCCGAGCTTATACTTTCCCCTGGTGGCAGAGAACCCCCCCCATCCCAGCTTCGAGAACGGATACGGCCAGCGCTGATAAACGAAACTGAAGAAGGGAGATGGACGCTTACAATGTTTTGCATCGTAGTGCTTTGTCTGGCATGCAATGCGTGCTGGATATGCATGCACGCGTGCGCTGCTGAGGAAAACTCACCGTGACCAATTGCTGGCGTCCTTGCCTGTTTTTCAGACAGGAAAGTCCTCATTAGCAGATCATCATGTCACAAGCCCGAGTAATTCTGCACCGCCGTCTTCTAACAATAATCCTCACCACTGCTCTGCCAAACAGAGCAACCGACTCCGTAACGAAAGCGCTCTGAGTCTCCTGTGCCGGCCGCATATTCTTCGCAGGACGAGGCCAGGGCCATTTACATTAAGAACGCATAAATTGAAGGAGAATTTAAGAAGACTCCGTTGGCAGCGCGAATGTCACAATGGTTTGATTAATTTATTTAAATCAAAGTTACAAGGGGCAATGTTGAGGAATGAGCTAATTTTATATTCTACGTTAGCAAGTTGCCCTTATTAATTGTTCCTTTTGTCATTATTATTGTCCCCTCTGGCGGTTCGCAATCGGTCAACGAAAAAAAATAAAAAGAATTAAAAAATAGGGGGAAACGCACTGGTGCTTATGAGGACGCGCGGCGTTGCTTGGCCAGCATGTAACAGCCTTCGCTGTGTCCTGAGCTCTCCATCTCCCCCTGGCCATCAGCTGGGCTGCCCTACTCTCTGTCAGTCTGAGCTGTTTCATGGCCCTTCTACGGGAGGACCGTTGTCCCCTCTCAGCGGCCATCATGGCGGTGTTCAAACCTACGCCGCGCGTCCTCAAAAGCACCGGTGCTTCTCCCTATTTTTTTTATATTATTTATTTTTAATTTTTTCGTGCAATCGCACTTGCGAAGCACCATAATATGCGATGTAACACCAGATATGGTCACCAGTCCCTCTCAGTACGACCAGCATGGGTCATGCACAACAGGCAACAACCTTCTTTTGAACACCCTCACCAATGTTTGCAATTACACTTATTAGGTTAACATTTACATCGCTTGAACTTAATCAATTCGTGCCATTCGAGAGCTTGCTCACACGTGTGCATTCAACGAATGAACTGAGTTTCGTGATTGCATTCAGAACATCAACCAAATCGAGCAACAAAAACAATGTGAGGACATCTAGACCCAGACAGCACCGATTGAAAGATTGTGCTGCTGATCCAAAACCCACATGCCGTCCAGCTAGGAGCAACAGACACCAGTTAGAGCAGCCACACATAGGTCCCACTCCACAGCCTTGGAGTTACTCGCAGCACTCATGAAAAAATCAAGCCTACATGCAATCAGGTCCGCAACAAAAATCAGGTGAGGCGAGACATCGATCACAACCCCCACAAACAATTATGCTCCTGGTGGTGTGCAGGCTTCTACCTCCCAACCACCTGATCCCTGCTGAAAAGCTTTGCTTATTTTTTTGTGACTCCCTTTCAAATACTTCAGGCAGCATGTATCAAGAATCAATCACCCGACGTTTTTTCTTAGCTTTTCTTCTCCTTTCTGGGGGATTTAATGGAATGTCAAAGTGGCTTTATCCCCTTATTAATGTGGAGATTGATTTCTTCTACTGTCCGCGCAGTTTTTCTTCCTCTTCTTGTCTGCCACTTCAAAGCAAGTAGCTCTAAAAGTTGTTCTGTCACTGGCCTGCGGCCTGCGCTGTGAAGTAGCACCTTTTAAAGTGAAACAAAAAGGAATTTCAAGTCAGAACCAGGCTCATATGTTGTGGCTCCACTCTCTCTCATCTGTTGCAAGATACACAAAAAAGAACAGAAACCGTCTCCCTTCTTTTGTACATCCCTGCTAATCCCTATCTTCTTAAATCTAATTTGGTATCAGCACCCCGTCAATTTGGTGCACAACTCCGCGACCCGCAAGGATGTCACCTGTAAACAAAGAAAAATTTTCTGCTTGTTATGATTGCTCTTCATAATCCAAACAAGTAATAGCTTCCTGTGATGTACCCAAGGACCTTCTAAGCCTGCTTAGCATCAATGTGTATGTTTCCCTTTATATAGCTCTTTATAATGCAAATCAAATGCTTTCCACTGTCTGTAGGTGTGCTATTAGGCAAAAAAGGACCAATCAATTTTGCATCATGAACGTGGAATCAAGATTGACCTCACCTTTTGCATCCACGAAGCCGGCATCGTTTACATATTTTCCGTAAATATACCTGCAAATGATATGCGTGTTGGATTGCCAGCGTTTAAAAACATTGCAGAATTTGCATTATTTCGTTTGCATCTACATTGATTTCAATGCCAACAAGTTCCGCACCCTGTGCTGATTTCCAACGGTTCGCCTTGTACCGACTGAAGTTTTAGACCGTTGGTGAGTTGTGCTTGCTGTAGAACACCCTGGACGACTGTGTGGATGTAAATGCAAGGAATCAAAATTTTAGGTAGCAGAGCAAACGATGCGAGCATGCTCCTAAAGGCTCTCTTCCTCTTGCAATGTAAGCGCGGTGGGGGGTTGCCTGGTGCGGGCACATGTGTAACCCCCTCCCTTAATCATGCTGGCTGTGTGTCACTACCAGCGGAGTCTTACTGTTCTTTTCTTTGGCAACCTGACTTGACTCAAGGATTTACGCGAGATGCAGATTAGGAGAAAAATTAGCTGGAAGCGACAAGACGCTTGATCAGGTGCAAAGGTCAGACTTGCCATGATTTTTCACGAGACGAGCTGCAGCAGCAGGTGTTTGGACCTGCAACCACATTCCAGAAGCTTGGCTTAAGAGCAGATCAGCATTTTGGGAGTAATGTCTGACGCTCATGAAGCTGCGAATACAATATTAAGCACGTTTCTTTTAGAAAATGCAGCGTGATGGCCATACAACCGAGTGCATCACCCACCAGAGCTTCTAAAGAAGGAAGGTTTAAAGCGTCGATGATTTTGTTCCTCTCTTTTGTAAAAGCCTGCAGGTAGAAGGAAACACTCAGTTGGCACCACCTGTACAGAACTGAGACCAAGGCCTACATGTAATGCAATTAACGGACCTCGTCAGTGGGCGCAAAGAGCGTAGCGCTGAAAGTGGGGTCAAGTAGCTCGGAAGCATACGGATCAGAGGAGGGAATAGCCTCAATGACGTCGCACAGCGTTGATAGCTCAGGGATATTGCACACAACCTGACAAATGAAGGAGAGTTAATGGAATAGAGCCATGTATATCAGGACGGCAACTCACCGTGCATGTGCAGGGCTGGATTGCAAGTGAAATCTGAGTGATCTCTGAAAGGCATACAAACCAAGCTGTGTTCGTGAATAGCAGCAAATAGGTGACCTAAACAATGTCTTTCTGGCCTCTGCTTTGATTGATGATCATAGAAAGAAAAACTACGCAGGCAGTGAAAGCCAAAAAAGGCCCAGTCAAGTCCAACAGAGTACCAGAAGGAGAAAAGAAGTCACAAAGAGACTGGAGTTCCAGCCTCAAACGTAGCTTATTTGCATGTTTTCATGTTAACTGATCCATGAAGGCCATTTGCTTCTTACCTCGACGAATGAAGAACCGGCTCCAGTGCTGGAGGCCTCGGGCGGACTGGGCCCAAGAAGTTGCGCTAGACCACCCATAATCATCATATCAGCAATGATCAGGAAGCCTGATGCAATGTGAAACGATTGAAGGCCATTGAATCTGAGCATTACGTAATGACCTACCAATGATAAGTGTTAGCTAACGGCAGGGGGTCCGCCTGCTACTCACTTGCGAATGGTCTTGCGAGCATATCTGAGACTTGAATTATACGTGCAAAATTATCTGTATTAGTTTAAATGGCATCAATAAGTAGAGAGGAAACCCTTCCTACTTATTGATGCCACTTCCCCCTTGATGTTAATATAAAATAAAATTTGCCAATAGCATAATCAACCAAGCCTGCTTCTGGCCAGCAACAGACATGGGCAACAGTGGCAGCAGGAACAGGGAGCAGCCCCTCGCACAGCCACACTATTCCTCCACTGTGTACACTGTGGGGCCTCAACAACAACAGGTATGCCTATCCGTGTGCGTGCGGTGTAGCCAAACGGTTGGAGCACTGGAACAACGACGCACCTCCTTCTCTCTCCCCGCAGCACCCAAGCCATGGTCCCTCGCAAGGCAGCAGCTATATCCCATGGCAAGGAACGCAGCCACCACCTGTGCCTCCTCGGAATGTGAGGAGGGACTTGTGTGTGCTTGTGTGGTATATGCCAATGTTTGTTCCTTTGTGTGCCCTACAAATACGTGTTTCCTTTTCCTGTCTGCTTACTTGTCTGCATCATATATGGATCTGCAAGTGCTCTTCTGTCTATCACGCTAATTTCTCTGTGCTTCTGCTCGTGCACATTGAACCCTTTGTACCAAAAATAAATAAACAAAAACAAAAATAACCAGCTGCTCCACCCCCCTCTTCCTACAGGCCTATCCCTCGCCCAACACTCTCCCCAGTAATCAGCAACCCAGCACGCAGGAGTATCAGCGCACCGCTACCATTAGAAACCAAGTGAACCTGCGTAAGCAAAGTCTACGCCTGGAGCCTGTAGAGGGGAGCACTGATGTCTTGGCCATTTCATTCACCTTTGATTCATCGGCAGCGTGCAGGTGAGGGTGTGCTGGTAGACGCAATTTTCCACAGTTGTTGTGCTTGACACAGCGTATGTGCATTTGGTTCTGCATTTTTGTTGCCAAGAACTCGCGAGGCAGGTACAGTCACAGCCGCATGTCTTCTCCCCATCCCACTCTTTCACCCCTAATTACACACAAATGTGCGGGCTTTGGCAGGGTGACCACTTTTGTTCATGCGCGGGAGGACAGCAGTCAAAACTGCAAGATCAGCGTCCAGGGCGTTCCAGCCCCAGCAGTCCCCTACGACAAAGGGGTGCGTGCTACTCAAGGGAGAAATCTCTTACTTCATACACAGCAGCAAGTCGGTGATGCAGGAAAAAGTCTGTCCTTCGTTGTTGGAATGTGCGATTTGCACTCGTTGCAGCTGCTACGAGCACATGCTTTGACAATCACGCTGTAGGTAGCCGATTGTTTGTGCCAAAACCGCTTCTTTTTCTTTCACCCTCCTAATGCTCTGTACTTTTTGAGTTCAAAATAAGACACGCGCTGCCACGGAGCAGCACCTCTTCTCAAGGACGCTCTTGTGCACTCAGTATTACACGGACCCTAACAAGCAATACCACACACCTCACTGCCACAGTTAGAGCAGCAATTTCCCCCCGCCCATACCCCTGAAATACGCACTCAGCATTGCGTAAACCTTGGCAAGCACTACCTCAGCGACCTATGTTTCCACGCACCCTCCCCTCCCACCGCCACCACTAGGACGTACCCTCTCATTATTCGCTTGGAAGCACTCACAGGTGAGCAACATAATTAGGGTTGGCCAGAACCGTAAATACCAGGGTTGTTCAGTTTCCCAAAATTGCACATCGAACCCTTCGAACAGTTTGAGGGTTCTGGAACTTTCACGAACTTTATTGAACCCTAGCTCCCAAAAAAATGTGCTGAACAACCTTGGTCTATGCGCACCGTATATGACCGTACATCTGGTGATTTCCCTGCCAAAGATACCGTGTATACACCGTATATATATGGTTCTGGCCAACCCTAAACATAATGGAAGCACATTATGTGCTAGAACACGTACACTGACACGTTGACACGCAGGCATGTGCTTGCAGACTTGCACATACAGCTGTGCACGCATACATAGGCACTCACACTCACACACCTACAAAATCACAGCATCCCCCCTTTCAAACACACGCACAAACTCACACAAATACACACACAAACACACACACAAACACACAAACTCACACGCGCACAGACGAGGGCCGTGCTGAACAGCGATCCTTGGAGGGCCTGAAGCCTGGCTGTGAGCTACCGCACTGGGTGCAGTCGCAGGTGTGGGTAACTGACCTGTAAATTCAGGGATTGTTGTTGCGATTAATGATCACAGGCGTCCCTCATTTTTAGTGCCTTTCTGAAGTGTTGTAATTGCGTTTGTTGTCCCTTTGCCGTAGCTCAGCACGCACGTTCACACATGCAGGCCACTTATGCCAAGCTGGTAAATGAGGAGGATGGGTCCATTGGAATCCGTGTGCTTGAGCAGAAGATCTGGGTGCGGGGCGAGAGCTATGAGCTCCAAGAGATCTATGGCATGGAGCAGAATCGAGGTGTGCTCAGGGCTCATCTGAAGTAAGACTGCACCATTTGGAGATCAGGAGTCACTTTGATTTCAAAGTTCTGTCAGCAAAAAGTGTAATCAACAAAGCCGAAAACATAAACGGCTGTGTACATGAATAGCTCTTCATTACCACCAGGGAGAGCAAAATTACACAAGTGTAAAGTTCTTGCTACATTTCCATTGCCGCGCTCAGAAGTGTGCAATTTGCTGTTGCAAAAGTGTACATACTGGATTTGTGCTGCTTTTTCTGTTCTATCCCCAAGCGCAGGTGAAGGCATTCCTGGCTTGCAAATATTATACGCATTCCTGACCAAGCTGTCGCGCTTCTGAACACAGCGCAAATCACACTTTTTCTTGGTGTGCTACAAAACTGTGCAACGACATTTGGACTGCTTTGCGAGACTTATCACGTGTATGAACTGTCTAGTTTCAATGCACATTGGTGCAAGTGGTGAAGGTGCTGCTGCGGCGGCTGACAGTGAGGGTTTCAAGGCACGACTATATCCGTAATTGCTTGTCTCATTTCATTTCATTGTACACAGGTGCAAGTGGTGCAAATGTTCCTGCGGCGCCTGTGGGTGATGGTTTTGAGGACGTGGAAGGCAGCGAGTGTGTCATTTGCCTGTGAGTGGGATACTTATTATAAATGGATGTGCTCGCACGTCCAGGTAGTTTTGCTAAGGAGGCATGACTAACTTCTAGTGCGCGTTCTTCATCACACAAAGCTTTCCTAACTAAAAAGCATGTGAAGACATGGTAATGATCTTAGGGATGCTATCAATGGAGGTAGGGAGGTGACAGTGTTGAGGAAATAATGGAGGGCTAGGACCATGCAAATATACGTACCTACATGCAGGTTTCTTGCAGGTAAACTTCTAGATATAATCGTACATGTCATACACGGTGGGTACACGTATACATGCTAGTTTCCATATGACTGCAATGTAAGTACACGTTCATTTGCAGCTTGTGCTCTAACCTGCAGCAATTATAACTGAAATTACTCTACAGATTCGGCCTGGCATAGGTTTGCTGTCCTGGTTGGCTACAGGTAGCTCAAAGATGAGCTTGGAATCAGGATGCAGGCGAATTCGATTTTTTGCCATCAGATAAAGACGATGTGATTAGTGACAAAAATATATATTTGCTCTGCCCATCTTTGCAGGAGTGCACCCAGGAACACAGCCGCCATCCCCTGCCGGCACATGTGTATGTGCCATGCCTGTGCAAGCGCCCTAAAATCGCAGTCCATATCGAAGTGCCCCATATGCAGAAATGAAATAGATTCATTTATGCATATAAAGCTGAAAAACGGTGGAAACTGATGGGAAGTTAGATGATGTTTTTATAACCTTTTGATTTCATTTAGCATTTCTGTGTCTGTCGCTGCGCTTTTTGCATGGTATAAGCTTTTAACCGAGCTAGTTGTGTCGTCGCTGCGCTCTTTGTAATTTGCAAACTACCAGGATGACTGATTGGGCGAAATCGCACGAGTACGGGAAACTGCTGACACAAGTGATTGAGCGTGCAAGTGCCCAGAAGCTCAAAGCCCTGGCTGACTGTGCGGTAAGATACTCCTCATGAACTCATGCATACACACACACACACACTTATACACAACACAGACGCATCACACGAACACACACACACACACACACACACACACACACACACACACACACACACAGACACACCACAGACACATCGCACACACATGCATGCACATTTACACATAGAGCATGCTCAGAAAAACATAATCACGTACACAACAAAGACACATTACACGCACATACACAAAACACACATATGCATGCACATTCGCTTGCAAATTCAAGCATACAGCATGCACACGCACGGTATGCATGCACTGTCTGCATGCGCAAATGCAGTCATGTGCGCATCTGTGCACATTAATCATGAATACATGTCAATTCACACAAATACGCACGACAGGTGGACGAGTCTGCACACTACAAGCATGTCCATGCGGTGGGTACATGTAAAAAAGAACAAGAAGGGCACCAAGATTTTGAACAGCAGCAGCGCTACTCCATGCTAGAACTTTGTCAATACAAGTTCCCTATTGCAGCGCTGAATGATAGTGGCCTTCATGCCCAGCTAAACCTGCAAGGCCATTTGCTAGCTGCTGCAAATACCCCCTGTGATTACACCATCGCAGCGCACTCCCTGACGAGTTTTACGCAAACGCTCACCTACGAATTTAACCACTCACACGTGCTTTGAGGTTCCACACATGTGCGTGCATGCCTGGCATAAATGCAACCGTGTAGGCCCATATCCAGGTACATGTTTCTCTGCTCTCCTTTGCAGCTGCTAGAAAAGAAGTTCCAGCCAAGGTCTGCAGACGCGACGGCCGTGCGCAATCTACTGTACATCGTTTCAGAGGTACATGCAAATCACGTTAACTCCCACTTCACTGCTCTGTATCATGAATATCATGAATGAGGAGGAAATAGTGTGCACGTACCTGAGCAGAAAATCAAAGTGCTTCATGTGACGTCTACATGCAATCTGCTATGCTCCTACATTCTGAAGGTACATGCAGCATACCACGCCCAATTATGTTGCTCTACTTTTACAAGCTTCTATAAGTAGTATTAGACAGTTGTGATGCTTCACACACTAAGAGCTGATGAAAAGTTACATTCTTACTGTGCTGCTGTAAGGCTTTGGGGGGGGGGGTATGCATGTGTGTGTGTGTGTGCGTATGTGTGCGTATATATGTATATACCTGTGTGTGTGAGTGTGCGTGGTGTGTGTGATGTCTGTGTATGTGCGTGCGTGCGCGTGTGTAGCCGCCAGGCCAGGCCATGTGGTAATCTGTCCTCGGACTACCCGCTTTGCCCGAGGTCAACTTTTCACGATGCTTGACCTAGCGGCAACAATGCTGTTAGCAGCATGTCACCCTGCCACTCCAATTTTCGTTGTTGCTTCAATGTAAGCAGCGTCACTCCTGTCACTCCGATTCCTGCGTGTCGCTCCTCTTGTCTCCTGCCTCCTGTCACCTCCTCCTGCATGTCACTCCTGTCACTCCGATCCTGTTTCTCTGACAGATGCACATTTGTATATATCTCTGCTTCAATTCATTCATGTCATCTCTCCTTTGGCTTACACACTCTGACCAATGCTCATCCACGCAAACCTGAACCAAACGCATTCTGGATTGCATCTAGGTTCTGCTTGGGCATGCCCTCATTCTGGGGTGCATTAAATGAACTAGCATTGCAAGTAATAAAGCATGAAGCATTGCGCCTAAAACTCATGACTAAATGCCTTTTTCCCTTCCAGCACCAACAACAAGGATTGGTAGGAAGTAGTTTGCTTCCTCTACAAAATAAAGAGATACCCCCTTTCCCAAGTACACGTACGAAAGTACACACGTGCATACATACTCACAGGTACATACACGCGAGTATTTCATGTGCATGCGCATGTACACACATACGTGTACACACACACACGCACACACATGCACGCACACACACACACACACATACACACACACGCACGCACGCGCGGACACGCACACACACACGCACGCTCACTGATGTAACTTGTAACAAACATGCGTGTGCACCTTGCAGATCATACAGTTGAGTGCCAAGCAGCTCGGTACACGAGACAAATACAGTGAGTGTTTTTTTATTACACTGTGCAGCTTACTAGCCTCCAGCATGTCTGTACGCAGTTGCCAAACGTAGAGCAAACCTTAGTAAGCGGATTGCTTGTAAAGTGAAGGTTTGCTCCGCTTCAATGGAGCTGAATGAATTGAGCAAAGCCTTTTTTACGTACTTGTAAGATATGTCAGTGCTTTCATACTGCATGCTGTCTTAACCATGCCACCACCTCTCCGTCTTACCTTTGGTCACTGCACGCTCACTCGGTCACACTGCACGCTCACTCGTTCACTGCACGCTCACCTCGGTCACTGCACGCTCACCTCGGTCACTGCACGCTCACTTGGTCGGCTGCACGCTCACTCGGTCACTGCACGCTCACTGCACGCTCACTGCACGCTCACCTCTCCGTCTCACCTTTGGTCACTGCACGCTCACTCGGCCGCCTAAAGTGCCTTCAGTTGCCTTTCCGATCAGTCCCATGTCTGCTTGCCCTTTCACATTGCACACTTATAAATAAAAGTCTGGCAGCATGATCATGTGTGTATGTATGTGTATGTGCTCGTGTGTGTGTGTGTGTGCGTGCGTGCGTGTGTGTGTGCTTGTGCTGATTGGGTGTGCACGCTTACAATGGAGCGTAAAAAAGGTCCGCCTTTCTCATTGCATGCTTTGTCATCCACCTGGCTTGTAGGGGAACGACTGAGGCCTTTTGCCTCGAAGCTGCTGCAGGCCCTTATGGGCTCAACGTTTACTGTGAGTGAGCATGCCATTGTGTTTGTGGGTGTGTGGTTATCCTGAAGTGCAGGTGTGCATGCCCTGGTCTTTGGATGTGCATTTCCTCGTGCTTGGGTGTACATGCTCTGGTGTCTGGGTCTGCACGTCTTTTGGAATGAGTGCGCACATCCTGCAGTGTGCGTGTGCATGCACTGGTATGGCTGTGCTCTTTTTCAAACTGCTCATTTGCAACCTGCAAGTACAGACAAAATGTGTGCATGCTGGGCATCATACCCAGCGCATGATCAGTAGGGCATGTGCGCAACACGACGCATACTGCAACGTCGGATATTGTCCTCTATCTGCATGTTCGCACGTGCACGCGCGCGCCCACACACAGAATGACATACACTCTTACACTAACGCACACATCCATTTGTCATGCGGTGTACACTTAAAACCACACAGGACCATGCAAAACGCATCCTCTCACTCTGGCGCAAGAACAACTTATACCCCCAGGTGTGTTGCGTATAGCCCCTATTCTACACGATTCATATTTGCTTTGTGCTATGGATTCGTGCATCACATACTGTAAGAGTAATCATGTGCTGTAACATGTGTGTTTGAATGGGCATGAGTGCATATGCTTGGACGCATTTTGTTAAAACTCCTGTGCAGATGTTTCCACATCGCATATTTTTATCGTCTTTCAGCCGTGCTTCAATCTGGTGCACGATGCTATTGACTCTCTACACGCGCATCCTGCTGTCGACTCTCTGTTCGCACACCATTCAATCGCTGGTAGTTTTTACTGGCCTTTTGGTGAAACGCAATGATACCTATTTCCTGTGTGCAATTCGCGTCCCACACACCCTCAGAACGTGCTGGATGAGTTTTGGTGTACAAGCAGACGTATGAAGTTGACAATCTTGCACCCTAGAATTCTCATCCCACACACCCTCAGAACGTGCTGGACGAGTTTTGGTGTACAAGCAGACATATGAGGTTCAAAGTCTTGCACGCAACAATTCTCATCCCACACACCCTCAGAACGTGCTGGACGAGTTTTGGTGTACAAGCAGACATATGAGGTTCACAATCTTGCATGCAACAATTCTCATCCCACACACCCTCAGAATGTGCTGGACGAGTTTTGGTGTACAAGCAGACGTATGAGGTTCACAATTTTGCACCCTACAATTCTCATCCCACACACCCTCAGAACGTGCTGGACGAGTTTGCCCAAAACCTGGGAGTGTCCCCCTTGGACTCCAGCATCCTCCCCCATGCGCAAGAGCACGCACACGCACAGAAACACACTGCTAATGGTGCGTTTCTCCCGACTTGGTTGGCATGTTTAGCAGCAGCACGCATCACCGTTTTGCGCGTGCTTGTGGATGTGTTTATATAGAAAATTGCACCATGATGGTGTGTGTGTGTCCCTTTCTGCAACTATTTAAACTAGGGCTGTAATTCTCCGCGTTAACGTGTAAATATTTTTGTGTAATGGCCTTGCTCACTCTTTAACGTGTAAATGTTTGTGTAAATATTTTGTGTAATGGCCATGCTCACTCTTTAACGTGTAAATATTTGTGAAAATATTTTTGTGTAATGGCCATGCTCACTCTTTCTTTTCATGTGCAAGCACATGACGTTGCACGTCTCTGTTTCAGCACAGGATTTCATGTTCATGGTGTAATCTAACACTGGTATGCCCGTGCTCAGTTTGGATATACTTCGTAATATGCACACCCCTGTGTTTCCAACGCTTGTGCGCCCATGCTCTTTTCGTAATTACTTTATCAGCTAATAATCGCTCCTTGATGAGGGGCAGCTCCAATCTCCTCCCTCACCCCCTCAGGTGAGAGATGCGTCCATGCAGAACAAAATGCACACTTCTTTTTGCAAGTAAAGATCAATTACACGTACCACAATCACACATCTCCTTACGCACGTACACATATACACTTGCATGTGTATGCACGCACACACGTGTGAACATACACAAACATGCACATACACAATCTTACAGAACATACACCTCACACACGCACTTGCAGCACCCCCTCGTGAGCACGCACACAGCGGTATCAGCAACGGCACCTCAGCTGTTGCCAAAGCAGCTGCCATGGCCGACAGCTTCCACCAGCAGCATCAGCATCAGCAGCAAGCAGGTGAGTGTGTGCAGTTGTAACTGTACACAAGCGAAAATGCTCAATTCTGAACAATTGCAAGTGTGGAGTTAGCATTACTTTCTATGCTGTCAATGTGCACAAGCATGCGTGCACACCCATACACCCCTTCCCCCCCTGTACATGCGTGTGCATCCACATAACCTTTTCCCCCCCACACCCACGCACACATACACGCACGCACACACACACACACATACACACACGCAGCAAACCAACATCAGCACCAAATGAGCGAGTACCACAGCATGCTTAAGCGCCAGCAGATGCACGATGCTGCGGGTGTGGGTGCAAGCGCAGGGACGTACACAGATCTGTACATTGGGAGCACACAGGTGACTGGGGTTAGCAGCAGACAATGGAGAGTGTGTTGTGGGTGGGTATGTGGGTGGGTGTGGGTGGGTGGTTGGGTGTGGGTGTGGGTGTGGGTGTGGGGTCTGTGTGTGTGCATGGGTGTGGGCGGGTGGGTGGGGAGGTGTGCGTGCGTGCGTGTGTATGTATGTATCTGTGCAGCGTTGATGTGAAGGGCAAACGTTAGGTGATCTAAAAGAGCCTGGCAACGTTGTGCTCAGTTGTGGAGGCGAGAATGCACCGGCTTCTCCTATACCGCTACTTAGGGTGTAAGAGTGGCTGCTCTATGCAGCTGATGTGGGTGCTGTCTCTGCCTACAACGCAGCCCTCGCTCGATCCCTATGACCACCACTTCTTCCCCATTTTGAACCCGCAGGAAAGCAGCGTGCCTCCTCCCCCCATCTCCTCGCCCACT
>Ga0307968_1001315_pt1:2500-15000 | contig 20151 bp, 11 predicted proteins | sample OrgLakmetagen650_FD_201834 | JGI IMG/M metagenome (GOLD analysis project Ga0307968, IMG submission 201834) | Saline water microbial communities from Organic Lake, Antarctica - #650 | ecosystem: Environmental > Aquatic > Non-marine Saline and Alkaline > Saline | place: Antarctica...
ACCGTCCTTTGTGAACTGATCGATGAGGTACCCATTAGCGGCGTGGAGCTGCAGCCAGCAAAAGGTCATCGAATGAGAGTGTGGGACGCATGCATTGGGACACAAACACATGCACATACATGCACACACATGTACACACATAAACACGCACACACATATGCACTCACACACACACAAGGTCATCGAATGAGAGTGTGGGACACTCAGGTCAGTGTGCCTGTGAGGGACGACCCCACACTACAGTGCTTTTTTTGGACAGTAGCTCGGCCCCCCCAAAAGTCACGCATGACCACATCCCACAATAGAGATCTCACACACTAGCCAGGGCCCCCCCAATGTCATACATTACCATGTCAATACAAGGCACGCACACACACGCACACACACACACACGCACACACACACTCACACATACACACACAATACAGCTGATGAGGTGCTGGCGAACACACTTACGAGGTGCTCATCCTGACATCAAAACAGGCCCACAGCGAGGCTGATGGGTTTTTTAGTGAAATTCCTTATGAAGGAGCTCATCCTGACATCAAACAAGCCCACAGCGAGGCTGATGGGTTTTTGAATGAAATTCCTCGTGAAGGAGCTCATCCTCACATCAAACAAGCCCACAGCGAGGCTGATGGGTTTTTGAGTGAAATTCCTCATGAAGGAGCTCATTCTGACATCAAACAGGCCCACAGCAAGGCTGATGGGTTTTTGAGTGAAATTCCTCATGAAGGAGCTCATGCTGACATCAAACAGGCCCACAGCAAGGCTGATGGGTTTTTGAATGAAATTCCTCATGAAGGAGCTCATGCTGACATTAAACAGGCAAATAACGAGGCTGGTGAGATCCTGACTTAACCATTAGCCATGTAAGGTGCAAATCCTGACATCACACAGCCACCAAACAGGGCCCCACCTCGACACCCTGGAAGGCGGCATCGATGGCGCTGTCGTTACGGTCCTCATTCTGACATCACAGCCCTCACTCCCACGGCAAGACTGGCGCGAAGCGCAGCCGAGCAAAGCATTCTACATCCTGACATCACACAGCCACCAAACAGGGCCCACCTCGACACCCTGGAAGGCGGCATCGATAGCGCTGTCTTCACGGTCCTCATTCTGACATCACAGACCTCACTCCCACAGCAAGACTGGCGCGAAGCGCAGCCGAGCAAAACATTCTACATCCCGACATCACACAGCCACCAAACAGGGCCCACCTCGACACCCTGGAAGCCGGCATCAATGGCGTTCCGTGCAGCCTTCTTGAAGGCCTGGACCTTCTCCTTGATACCCTCCTTGTCCAGTGCGGTGGGCACTGCACATGAATAGGGTTCGCGTGTGTGTACGACTGTGTGCGTGCGTGTTGTGTTTTTGAATCAATCGAGCGTGCGTGGCTGCCTGCATGTAGGAATGGGTGGTGCTGCCAAATTAATTAGCCATTATGTGCCCCTTTTATAATGGGCTTCATAAACACGTTACGGGTAGGGTTGGCCTGAACCGTATATGTACACCGTATATGTGATGAATTCCCTGCCAATAATACCATATATACACCGCACGTATATATCGATATATATGGTTATGGCCAACCCTACAATTGGTGTTTAGTGTTTAGAGTGTGGGCATCAGTGTGTTGTTACAAATAGGCAGGGTTGGCCAGAAGTATGTATATACCTTAACGGTGTATATACGACAATTTTGGCAGGGAACTCATCACATATACGGTGCACATATACGGCGTATGTGTACGATTCTGGCCAAACCTACAAACAGGCAGTCGTGAAAGTTTAGAAGATGACATTTTGCAATCGTGTGCTGATAAGGTAGTCACGAGGAGCACAAAATGGTGCCACACACATCGAGAAGCGTGTGTCGCTGGGCAATCCTGTGCTTTTTCTGCCGTGTGTGTGTGTGTGTGTGTGTGTGTGTGTGTGTGTGTGTGTGTGTGTGTGTGTGTGTGTGTGTGTGTGTGTGTGCGTGCGTCCACACACACAAAACATACAGCAAGCTCCTCCTGAATGGAGTGCTGGGAACTAGGGACGTTTTTGGGGCAGTGAAGCTGCTCCCGGCATTGAATGAAGAGGAGCTGTACCAGCATCAGTGAGTGGTCACTCTAGTGTTTTATGAATTGAGTGAGGAATAGTGCAATCACAGTCACAGCATTATATTCTTTATCCAAGTTCTACCAGCAACAGACGGCGGTCGGTCACTTTAGTGCTGTGTGAGCTGAGTGAGGAGTACACGCAAAGTAAGGAACACATGCACTCACAGTCACGGCACCATTTTTATGAAAGCTCTACCAGCATCAGACGTCGGTCGATCACTTTAGTGCTGTGTGAGCTGAGTGAGGAGTACATGCAAAGTAAGGAGCACATGCACTCACAGTCACGGCACCATTCTTATAAAAAGCTCCACCAGCATCAGACGGCGGTCGGTCACTTTAGTGTTGTGTGAGCTGAGTGAGGAGTACACGCAAAGTAAGGAAAAGATGCACTCACAGTCACGGCACCATTTTTTCAAAAAGCTCTAGCAGCATCAGACGGCGGTCGGTCACTTAAGTGCTGTGTGAGCTGAGTGCAAAGTGAGGAAAACATGCACTCACAGTCACGGCACCATTATCTTAAAAAGATCTACCAGCATCAGAGGGCGGTCACTCTAGTGCTGTGTGAGCTGAGTGAGGAGTACATGCAAAGTAAGAAACGCATGCACTCACAGTCACGGCACCATTTTTTTTAAAAGCTCTATCAGCACCAGACGGCGGTCGGTCACTTTAATGCTGTGTGAGCTGAGTGCAAAGTGAGGAAAACATGAGTGAGGAGTACATTCAAAGTAAGGAACGCATGCACTCACAGTCACAGCATCATTTTTATAAAAAGCTCTACCAGCATCAGACGGCGGTCGGTCACTTTAGTGCTGTGTGAGCTGAGTGAGGAGTACACGCAAAGTAAGGAGCACATGCACTCACAGTCACAGCATCATATTGTTAAAAGGCTCTACCAGCATCAGACGGCGGTCGGTCACTTTAGTGTTGTATGAATTGAATGAGGAGTACATGCAAAGTAAGGAACACATGCACTCACAGTCACAGCATCACATTTATTTAAAGCTCCACCAGCATCAGACGGCGGTCGCTCTAGCGCTGTGTGAGCTGAGTGAGGAGTACATGCAAAGTAAGGAACGCATGCACTCACAGTCACGGCACCATTTTAATGAAAGCTCTACCAGCATCAGACGGCGGTCACTCTAGTGCTGTGTGAGCTGAGTGAGTAGGTGTGTAAACATGCAAAGTGAGGAAAACAATGCACTCACAGTCACAGCATCACATTTAAAAAAAGCTCTACCAGCATCAGACGGCGGTCACTCTAGTGCTGTGTGAGCTGAGTGAGGAGTACACGCAAAGTAAGGAACGCATGCACTCACAGTCACGGCACCATTTTTTTAAAAGCTCTACCAGTATCAGAGGGAGGTTGCTCTAGTGCTGTGTGAGCTGAGTGAGTAGGTGTGTAAACATGCAAAGTGAGGAATATGTGCACGCACAGTCACAGCACCAAATAAAAAGGAGCTCTTCCAGCACCAAAAAACGGTCAGTCATTTTAATGCGAGGGGCACTAAAGTGACGAATGTATGAATATGCCTGCATATATTCCTCATGAGCAGGTGCAGGCAAGGTGAGGAGAATATGCAGGCACGGTGAGGAGAATATGCAGGCAAGGTGAGGAGAATATGCAGGCAAGGTGAGGAGAATATGCAGGCAAGGTGAGGAGAATATGCAGGCAAGTCCACAGAGCTATCCTTGTTTTGCCAATCCTTGACTGGCCAATCCTGAGTGCACAAGCCCCCTTCACCTTGCCCTTGTCTCGCTATGTTACGCTCATCAATAGGGTTGGCCAGAACCCCATATATATACGGTGTATTTACGGTATTTTTGGCAAGGAAATCACCAAATATAAGCTCATATACGGTGCGTATATATACAATTATGGCCAACCCTATATATTTCGCTTATCAATCCTAGATACACGGGCCTCCTTTGACTTGCATACACGATCCTTGTTTGATTTGCCCATCCTGCAGGCGCCCACACACACACACACACACACACACACACTCACACACACACATACACACACACACACACATTTTTTGACTTGCAATTCCATATCTTGCTACGCCTTCCGTGAACTTGCCAATCCTACAGACACAAGTCTTGCCCTTGATTTGCCGATCCTTGACTTCCAAACTGACATGCAAAAGAACGACAGTCACCTCGCCCTTGCTGTCAAAGAGTTTCTTCTAATGGTTTATGCAGGCGTGCACGTGCACACACACACACACGCATACGGGCACGCGCACGCACACACACACACACCCCTACCTGGGTACAAGTCCATCTTGCCGTCTCCTGCAAGGGGCGAACAGTGCAGAGGGTCAGGTTGAGAAGTGAGTCAGGAACAAATTGAGGCAATTCACTAGCCAACATGAATATCTAATAACAGCGATCCTTACCTTATAATATTCCTTCCAGGCCTCTTAGGCAACGGCGAAAGGACACAAACTCGATGACACAAGCGGCATCTAACGATAGCGATCCTTGCAGGTCTCTGAGACAGTGGCGAAAGGACGCAAACTCTATCAAACACAGGCCTCTTAGGCAGCAGCGACAAAACACAAACTTTATTATACATACGAGAGACTTGCTTACTGTAATATTTGGCCAATTTGCTTCCTTTCTGCAACCTTTCAATTTGTGACGATGCCTTGCACTGCTCTATACATGTTTTTCAGGGCAAAACATTTCTCACAAACACGCGCACACACACACACACACACGTTTTGAGGGAATCGGCCCATACCATCGCAATATGGGGAACATGGTTGGCAAACTTGCTATGGTGTGCAAACCGGCTTCCTTTTGTTCGTCTGTCGCTTCATTCATACGCAACCATCGTTGCGCACCGTGCAAAAAAAAAAACAGTGCAATGCCCTTCCTTTTCATCTTTTCATACATAGTAGGAAGTCATTGGGACAATCGCGCGCGCGCGCTACATTTCCCTCCATAAGTGCTCACACCTATGTAGCAGTATGTGTTCACACCAATGTAGCAGTATGTGCTCACACCAATGTAGCAGTATGTGTTCACACCTATGTAGCAGTATGTGTTCACACATATGTAGCAGTATGTGTTCACACCAATGTAGCAGTATGTGTTCACACCAATGTAGCAGTATGTGCTCACACCAATGTAGCAGTATGTGTTCACACATATGTAGCAGTATGTGTTCACACCAATGTAGCAGTATGTGTTCACACCTATGTAGCAGTATGTGTTCACACCAATGTAGCAGTATGTGTTCACACCAATGTAGCAGTATGTGCTCACACCAATGTAGCAGTATGTGTTCACACCAATGCAGCAGTATGTGTTCACACCTATGTAGCAGTATGTGTTCACACCAATGTAGCAGTATGTGCTCACACCAATGTAGCAGTATGTGCTCACACCAATGAAGCAGTATGTGTTCACACCTATGTAGCAGTATATGCTCACATCTATGTAGCAGTATATGCTCACATCTATGTAGCAGTATGAGTTCACACCTATGTAGCAGTATGAGTTCACACCAATGTAGCAGTATGTGTTCACACCAATGTAGCAGTATGTGCTCACACCAATGTAGCAGTATGTGCTCACACCAATGTAGCAGTATGTGTTCACACCTATGTAGCTGAATGTGCTCACACATATGTAGCAGTATGAGTTCACACCTATGTAGCAGTATGTGCTCACACCTATGTAGCAGTATGTGTTCACACCAATGTAGCAGTATGTGCTCACACCTATGTAGCAGTATGTGCTCACACATATGTAGCAGTATGTGTTCACACCAATGTAGCAGTATGAGTTCACACCTATGTAGCAGTATGTGCTCACACCAATGTAGCAGTATGTGCTCACACCAATGTAGCAGTATGTGTTCACATGTGTTGACACCAATGTAGCAGTATGTGTTCACACCTATGTAGCAGTATGTGTTCACACCTATGTAGCAGTATGTGCTCACACCTATGTAGCAGTATGTATTCACATCTATGTAGCAGTATGAGTTCACATCTATGTAGCAGTCTTCCAGGCCTCATAAATGTTCACACCTATGTAGCAGTTCTCCAGGCCATAAATGCTCACACCCCATAAATGTTCACACCTATGTAGCAGTTCTTCCAGGCCTCAGAAGTGATGGCCACAGCTGAGGACGACACGGGTGCGCTCGTTTTGTCTTCCATAAACACTATGAGCACGAGTGAGCACGAGTGTGTGAGTGTGTGTGTGTGCGTGTGTGTGTGCATGTATGTGTTATGTGTGTGGGTGAGGACGACACGGGTGCATTTTTGTGTCTTCCATGAACACTATGAGCAGGAGTGTGCATGTGTGTGTATATTCGTGTGTGTGTGTGTGTGTTTGCCTGTGAGTGTGCGTGTATGTGCGTGCGTGTTCGTGTGTGCGCGTGCGCCTGTGAGTGTGCGTGTTTGTGTGTTCACGTGCGCCTGTGAGTGTGCGTGTTTGTGTGCGTGCGGATGCGCCTGTGAGGTGCGTGTTTGTGTGTGCACGTGCGCCTGTGAGTTTGCGTGTTTGTGTTTGTGCGCGTGTTTGCGTGTGCGTGTGTCAAGAGTCAGTTACGTCGATAGCCAAGCTCTTTGCAGACAATGAGCACCAAAAAACGGAAGGAAAATAGCAGACAGTGAAATCCACTACCCACTGTTGTTGAGCTTCATTGGAATTTACACTTTTTGCCTGACAATCGGGCATCAGTTCCGGCATTCAGGCGTATTTCACGTGACATGCCATCGCTCACTCTACACACACTCACACACGCTCACTTTACCACGCACTCACTCTACCACACAATCACACACGCTCACTCTACACTCACACACACTCACTCACACACACTCACTCTACCACACACTCATACACGCTCACTCTACCACGCACTCACTCTACCACACACTCACACACGCTCACTCTACACTCACACACACTCACTCACACACAATCACTCTACCACACACTCATACACACTCACTCTACCACGCACTCACTCTACACACACTCACACACGCTCACTCTACACACATTCACACACGCTCACTCTACACACACTCACACACGCTCACTCTACCACACACTCACTCTACACACACTCACACACGCTCACTCTACCACCCACTTCAAGCACCATAGAAGGCGGCATGTTCGATATAGGCGTGTTCCACCAAAGAGCGTGTTACACACCAAAGAGCGTGTCATACACCAAAGAGCGTGTCATACACCAAAGAGTGTGTTACACACCAAAGAGCGTGTCATACACCATAGAGCGTGTTATACACCAAAGAGCGTGTTATTCACCAAAGAGCGTGTTATACACCAAAGAGCGTGTTCCATCAAAGAGTGTGTTATACACCAAAGAGCGTGTCATACACCAAAGAGCGTGTTCCAGCAAAGAGTGTGTTATACACCAAAGAGCGTGTTATACACCAAAGAGCGTGTTCCAGCAAAGAGTGTGTTATACACCAAAGAGTGTGTTATACACCAAAGAGCGTGTCATACACCAAAGAGTGTGTTATTCACCAAAGAGTGTGTTATTCACCAAAGAGTGTGTTATTCACCAAAGAGCGTGTTATACACCAAAGAGCGTGTTATACACTAAAGAGCGTGTTACACACCAAAGAGCGTGTCACAACAAAAAGCGCATTTGGTTGCGTTGTAGGCACAAATTTGAGTGCCTTGCGTATCATATTAGGCATAATTTAGTGCCGGACATTGCAGAAAAGCACGCGCGCAATGCTAAACACTTGTGAAGCACGACTCAGCGCTAACAGCCTAGGAAATAGGAGCTCTACAGTACCTCGCACTAAAGTGGCTTCCCTTTACTTACAACGTGTAAGGGTCACTCACTGACGTTTTCACTGCCTAGGAGGTTTTTTTGAACAAGTTATGCGAGCACACCACGCATGAATTCACTCCCTTGCTTCTTGACATCAAAAGCGCTTTTAAGGAACTCCCCCACCGTTTTCACAAACACACACCCACACACCCACACACACATACACTCACTAAACTGGCACACACCCACACACACACCCACACCCACATCCACACCCACACCCACACCCACATCCACACCCACACCCACAAACACACACACACACACACGCTCACCAGGGTGGGATGCACGGCCAGCATGCCAGAGCTGACAGTAGAACACGGCACCCTTGTCCTTCACAGCCTGCACCACCGGCTTCCAAGCCTGTACCTGCTGCTCGTTGAACATGCCAGGAGTGTGCGGGTACCTGCATGTTAGGACGTGTGTGTGTATGTGTGTGTTATGTGTGTGTGTTATGTGTGGTATATGTGTCATATGTGTGTGTATGTGTGTGTGTTGAACATGCCATGAGTGTGAGGGTACCTGCATGTTACGTGTGTGTGTGTATGTGTGGGTTATGTGTGTGTGTGTGTGTGTGTGGTGTGTGTGTGTGGTGTGTGTGTGCCTGTGTGTGTTGAACATGCCAGGAGTGTGAGGGTACCTGCATGTTACGACGTGTGTGTATATGTGTGGGTTATGTGTGTGTTATGTGTGGTATATTTGTTATACGTGTGTGTATGTGTGTGTGTGTTGAACATGCCAGGAGTGTGAGGATACCTACACGTTACAACGTGCGTGCATGTGTGTATGTGTGTGTGTGTATGTGTTATGTGAGGTATATGTGTGTGTGTGTTGAACATGTGAGGAGTGTGAGGGTACCTGCACGCTACAACGTGCGTGTAGGCATAAATGCGTGCGTGCTTGCGCGTGTGTAGTTTGCGTGTTTAGGCTGTGTGCGAACATGTTATGGCCATGTTATGGAAAGGAAAGGACGTGAAACATACTGTGGTGGCAATGTGGTGTCAGAGCCTGCGTGCAAACAAAAAGCAAAAGAAGTAAAAGAGTAGGGTTGGCCAGAACTGTATATATACGCCGTATATGACCGTATATTTGGTGATTCCCCTGCCAAAATACCATATATATGTACACCGTATATATATGGTTCTGGCCAACCCTATAAAAGAGACAACAAGCATGTCTGTGAACACACGTCACACCGCATCTCCGCCATCCAGGACCTTAGTCTTGCCTCAAAGCCCGCAAGCACAAAAATAGGGTTGACCAGAACCATATATATACGGTGTATATACGATATTTCAAACAGGGAAATTAACAAATGTACGGTCATATACGGTGTATATATACGGTTCTGGCCAACCCTACACAAAAAGCACAATTATAGGACAAATTGGACATCCCTTGCGCATGTGTCACGCACCCATTGCCGTCTGGGGCCACTATAGCTTTGCCTCAAAGCCCGTAAGCACAAAAAAGACAAAAAAAACACAAAAGCAGGTGAGCTATTATATCCTTGTGCACGTGCCACCCACCCATTGCCGTCTGGGGCCACTTGCGTCGCCTCCGCAATGAGCAAAGAACCAGGGTATGCTCGCTGCGCATCTGTGTGATTGTGCACGTGTGTTTTAACTGTGTATGTGTGTGTATGTATATGCGTGTGTATGTGTGTGTATGTGTGTATGTGTGTACATATGTACATGCGTTGCGCACTCGCACCAGTTGAGACACAGAGGTAACAAATGGTGCTCTCAGTGCGTGCCAGTTTTAACCCTCAGCTGTAATTCTTCTATTATGCCAAATAAACATCATACTAAAAAATGTGTGTGCCGTATGTCCATGGATCCACCGCCCCCCTGAAAAGAACAAAATTTTTACGATTAAGTCGTACAAGCGCCTCCCCTTAAAACAATTCGATTTTTTAATTCCTCAGCTATGTACTGCGACCGCCACCCCTGCAATGCCCCGCTCAAAAAAACGAAGTGCACTCCGCTGGAACTTCCCAATGGGTGAGGCTGGGGCTGGGGCTGCAGGGGCAGGCGGAGCTGGGGCTGGGGCTAGGGATCAGGGAGTGTTGGGAAGGAATTCTGACCACTCATCGCTTGCACTGCTCAAGCAATCTTAATTTCCGCCACCGCCCCACAACTGTCCCCTTCAGAAATAATTTTATACTTATTAAATCACCGCCCCGTCACCGCCCCCACCAAAAAACAATAATTAGGGGTGGGTGATATACTTTCCGTACGGTCACATGATAGTGTCACAAACGTCATATGTTTAGGGTTGGCCAGAACCATAAATATACGGTGGACATACGGTATTTTTGGCAAAGAAAGCACCAGATGTACGGTCTTATACGGTGTACATGTACGATTTTGGCCCTACATATGTGAACACGACTACGCTGCACTCAGAAATGCATTTTATGCTCTAATGCGGACCGTGCTGTAGTGCAGACCACACAAATCCACTAGGGAAGGGCGCATGGCAAGAGTGCCAAATCACACTGAGTTTAAAAATTGACAAGAGAAGGGAGAAAATGGGAAAATACATGACGTAAGTGCCGCCCGTTTCGTAAACGCTAAAGCCTCCTTTTGTTCACAATCATGTGCGCCCTTCACACTCACAGTATTGAGCCATCCATTCCCGGGGGATGGAGTCCAAGGCTCTGCACCGCGTCAGTGGTGGGAACACAATCCTGTTGGTCAGCTGCTCTCCCCCTGTGTATGTGTGTGTGTGTGTGTGTGTGTGTGTGTGTGTGTGTGTGTGTGTGTGTGTGTGTGTGTGTGTAAACATAGTTGTGGCAGTATCGTGTCGTGCCAAACGGGAACAGAGTTGAGGCATCAATTGCTACAGGAAAATAAGTGCCAAGATTAAGTCATAAAATGCTGATTCCTAAATCATGTTAAGAACACAGATTCTAGAGCTAGTACACTCGACTGTGCTAGTAAACTGACCTGTTTGTTGCGTTGTATACAATTTCCACGCTTGATACAAAGAACATAAGAGCTGGTTCATATAAAAAGCATGCATGCTGAATGGCAAGGTGCAACAGCTAGTGTTTTTCCTCCCTTTGCTGGCCCTGAACATTATTCCATAAAACTCAGCACCAAATGTTTAGATATCACGCAAGAGCCTGAATAACAAGCCAAAAGATAAAAACAAACACACACATCACAAACGATAGATGTACACACCCACAAACACAGCAGCAGCAATTTGGTGTGGTGGTGGCAAAATGAACGCAAGTGGCACCTGCTTACACACAAAAGCTCAAGTAGCAAGCCGACCTATCCACCTGGCAGCTTAAACGGCTGGAAAAGGGAGGAGACGTCATCTTTGGGCTGTGCGGTGCTTGAGGCAGCCACGACGCTTTGTGCTCCGGGCCTGTATGAAATAAGCCAATACGATTTTGCTGCCTCCACTTTAAATAGACAGTACGTCTTTCCTGCGTGTTTCCTCAGGAATGAGCTTGCATGCAAGCGCATGTGGTGCAGTAAACTGCTCCAACACACGTCTACGAGCATTGGAACGGGTGATACATATCCTACTCATAACCCTGTTTGTGCACGAGTGCAATTGTGAGTGCAAGCGTGTACATATGCACTTGTGCTATTGTGTGCATGTGTGTATGCGTGTGCGTGTGTGTGTGTGTGTGTGTGTATGTGTGCAAGTGTGTGTGTGTGTGTGTGTGTGTGTGTGTGTGTGTGTGTGTGTGTGTGTGTGTGTGTGTGTGTGAGAGCGCGCGCACTCACGCGCCTGTGCGCGTCCACGTTATCATACACACCTCTGAACAGCTGCCTTGCTAGATGTTGCGCCCATCCTCACGATTGGAGAGGGAGTGGAAGACTTGAGAGCCAGCTGCATCCTCTTTAGCATTTCAATTAAAATGTTTTTTTGGCGACGGGGTATTTTCAAGAACCTTGACAATTGGGTCAAATGTGGGGGTAAAAGGGTGTCACCGGCGTAAAATTTGGAGAGTTAAATTTGGTCAAGTATCTATGTGCAATATTTTGACACCAGGAGGGTGCCGACAAGCCCGAACAAAAACTGAGCTCCAAAGTTTGTTCGATCAGCTCTTTGCCTGCTGTGATTTCAAGTATGCATGCAAGCTCGACAAAACTTCTGTTCCAGCAGCAGCGCCTCTCTCCATCATTGCCACGAGTGCGGTTGGATCCACTCCTTGCTGTCCACTTTGCTGAACCCCACACACCTCGCCACGAATGTTGGCCTGCGAAGAGTAAAATAAAAAAGTCTGCCACGAACGCAAACTAAGCAACTAACGGGGGCAGATCGCTCAGATCCAATCAAGGCGATATAAAGGTTAATTTGGCCTCATGCATGGCACGTGCGTGTTTAGTCAAGTGGCACGTGCGTGTTTAGTCAAGTGGCACGTAACCGAACCCACCGCAATATGCATGACTGAGGCGGCACAGTGCTCTTCCAGAGACGTTGGGTCCACCACCACAGCGTTGCCGACCTGTGGAAGGAAAAGCAGGCGTGTTTGATGTCAAGTTATATAAAATCGACCAGTGTGAAGGTGAGGTTAAGAGAATT
>Ga0307968_1001315_pt1:17500-20151 | contig 20151 bp, 11 predicted proteins | sample OrgLakmetagen650_FD_201834 | JGI IMG/M metagenome (GOLD analysis project Ga0307968, IMG submission 201834) | Saline water microbial communities from Organic Lake, Antarctica - #650 | ecosystem: Environmental > Aquatic > Non-marine Saline and Alkaline > Saline | place: Antarctica...
TCAAAGGGTCTAAAGTCCTCACAGGCTCGGCCATCCAGACGGATGCCATGGTGACAGCTCTGGGTGCAGTATTCTTTTTCAGATGTGCCAAACACCATTTAGTTTATGTCACCTCAAGAAAAGTTAAAATTAATAATACAACCTGATTGTTATATAAGAAGAAAGCATGGGAGAGCCAGACACTACCCAGGTTAGTTTGTTGTGGATGTCCACACGCCCGCATGCACACACAAACGCACACACGCACGCACGCACGCCCACACACGCACACACACACACACACACACACACACACACACACACACACACACACACACACACACACACACGCACGCACGCACGCACGCACGCACGCACGCACGCACGCACGCACACACAGACACGCACACACACACACACACTCACACATACACACACACACGCATTACTCTGTGCACAACTTTGCGCATCGTTTTGCACCCCACCCAGGAGCTGTCCCGGTTGGAGGAGCTCCTGCGTCGCCCCGACTTTGTGCTAGAGCCCTCCTGCTTCTCCGTGCTGTGTGCCTACATCAAGGTCGGGGGCACCCCTCAGGCTATTATTGACAACCTGACGGATGGATATGCTGGTGGGTGATATAGGTGATCATGTCCTGGTATGGTGACTGCAAGGAAGTCATCTGCACAGGACGCTGACCACAAGAACAATGCATGCAGCACCAGCATCACATACGGCACACCACGCACAAGTGGCCATCAAACATAGCAATTGAAGACCCTCACAATTCATCCAAAACCATCACGTGCACGATTCAGAAATGGAGCCGTGGCTCTTTTACAGGCTTCATGCGTTTGTATGTGTGCGCCTGGATGTTAGTTTGTGTGTGATATAATGACAAGAATGGGCTTATCTCAGTCTCCAAGGTTTAACCAACTGCCAGGGTGGAAAACATGGTTTGTTCAAACCTCAGATAGGCAGGGTTAGGTGTAGGGTTGCCAGAACCATAAATCTATACGGTGTATATACGTAGGGTTGCCAGAACTGTATACTTACACCGTATATGACTGTTTATATGGTGATTTCCCTGCCAACAATTACCGTATAGGTATACACCGTATATTTATATGGTCCTGGCCAACCCTATAAATACGGTATTTTTGGCAGGGAAATCACAATATATACGGTGTGTACATACAGTTCTGGCCAACCCTAGTTAGGTGCCTTTTTGAGCAGTCACACGTGTCCCCTTTGTTGCGCCTCAAAGACTTTCAAGTATTGCTTGGAAATACCCTAGAGTCGTGCACTTTCTGGTTCGCCTATTTGGCTCCTTGCTGCTTGCCCTTCCCCTTTTGAGATGTGCCCTAAGCTCTCCGGTTGCGCTAAGCTCTCTGCCAATTGTGTGTAGGTCCGAAGCTTTGTTATCACCATCGTGTTCATACAAAAACGATGGGCTAGTCAGCAGCATTCGCGTAATATGTTATGTACACTGGAATCTCAGCAGGAAACTTTCAACTGCATTAGGTACGTTGTAAAAGTGCACCATATACCATATACCTACATATACACTGTGTACGTATACAGCTTTTCATTGCATGGTATACGTTATAAAGGTACACCATATACCATATACCTAAACATTGTATACGTATTAAAGTTTCAGCAGGTCACTTCTGATCGTATGGTCATGTACACTGTTACGGTACACCAAATGTAATATATATATACACGTAAATAAATATATTACATCATACATGCAAATTGTGTGTGTATGCAGGCTCTAGCAGGCAGCTTCTGATCGTATGGTCATACCCAATGTAAAGTACATATCATTAAGGCCTGCTCATGCATGCATGTGTGCTTCTGTCCAGACGTGAAGGGTACATTTATGTTGCATGCTCACTTATCTACGTGCGAACAAGCCACGCATGCTCACTTATCTACATTTACGTTGCATGCTCACTTATCTACATTTATGTTGCATGCTAACTTATTTACATCTATGTTGCATGCTCACTTATCTACATTTATGTTGCATGCTAACTTATCTACATCTATGTTGCATGCTCACTTATCTACATTTTATGTTGCATGCTCACTTATCTACATCTATGTTGCATGCTCACTTATCTACATTTTATGTTGCATGCTCACTTATCTACATCTATGTTGCGTGCTCACTTATCTACATCTATGTTGCATGCTCACTTATCTACATCTATGTTGCATGCTAACTTATCTACATTTATGTTGCATGCTAACTTATCTACATCTATGTTGCATGCTCACTTATCTACATTTATGTTGCATGCTCACTTATCTACATTTATGTTGCATGCTCACTTATCTACATCTATGTTGCATGCTCACTTATCTACATTTATGTTGCATGCTCACTTATCTACATTTATGTTGCATGCTCACTTATCTACATTTATGTTGCATGCTCACTTATCTACATCTATGTTGCATGCTCACTTATCTACATTTATGTTGCATGCTCACTTATCTACATCTATGTTGCATGCTCACTTATCTACGTGCAAACAAGCCATGGTACGCACAATGCCGTAGCTGGCCTCCCTCATGTGCAGCTGGATGGAGGCCCTCGATCACCACCTAAAAAGATACGCGTACATACAGAAGTGAGCTTCTACCACTCACAGTGCCCCTCC
>Ga0307968_1001320_pt1 | contig 20103 bp, 29 predicted proteins | sample OrgLakmetagen650_FD_201834 | JGI IMG/M metagenome (GOLD analysis project Ga0307968, IMG submission 201834) | Saline water microbial communities from Organic Lake, Antarctica - #650 | ecosystem: Environmental > Aquatic > Non-marine Saline and Alkaline > Saline | place: Antarctica: Organic Lake...
GTGTGTGTGTGTGTGTGTGTGTGTGTGTGTGTGTGTGTGCATTTGTGTGTGTGTGTGTGTGTGTGTGTGCGTGCGTGCGTGTGCGTGCGTGCGTGCGTGCGTGCGTGCGTGCATTTGTGTGTGCGTGTGCGTGTGCGTGTGCGTGTGCGTGTGCGCGCGCGCGTGCGTGCGTGCGTGCGAGCGAGCGTGCGTGCGTGTGTGCGTGCGTGCATGCGTGCGTGCGTGCGTGCGTGCGTGCGTGCGTGCATGCGTGTGTGTGTGTGTGTGTGTGTGTGTGTGTGTGTGTGTGTGTGTGTGTGTGTGTGTGTGTGTGTGTGTGTGTGTTTGATTTACCTTGGATTCTGCTGCTTTTAAATACGTGCATTTTCCTTTCATCTCCATGCAAAGCAAAAAAACTCCCGTTCAAAAAGATCAACTAACTTGCAGATTCTGAATTTTGGATAATAAATATTTGGAAAATGTTGGACATTGCCCTCTTCAGGACAGGCGAGTGCATAAAAAGACGTTGCTGCAGCACAGCATGGTGGCGCGAAATTCTGACATGCGCCTTCCCCTCCTGAATTGTGTCCTCATTATTCTCTTCTGCACATGCCGCAGAGAAAGGAGGAAACCCGGAGCTTGTCCGCGAGTCCCAGCGCAGACGCTTTGCCGATCCTGGCTTGGTCGACCAGGTCATTGAGCTGGACAGCCAGTGGCGTCATGGTGGGTTTGAATGAAGTGTTGAGCACATCTTTTTGTGTGTTTGCACAGCATTGAATGCACACACTGACCAGCATACCAATACACTCTTGCGCGCAGCTCGGTACCAGCTGGACTCCCTGAACCAGGAGTTCAATGCCCTCAACAAGGAGATTGGCAGCATCCGCAAGGTGGGATGCAATTAAAGCAGATTGTTAAGCGATAAGACACACACGTGCATGCACGCACACATTGATGCACACACACACACACACACACACACACACACACACACACACACACACACACACACACACACACACACACACACAAAGCACACTAAGCACACTAAGCACACTCACATACACTCATACACACATGCACACACGCACACACACATATACGTACGTACACACGCACACTCACATACACTCATACACACACGCACACACGCACACACACATATACGTGCGTACACACACGCACACACACATACACACAGACAAACATACACACACCCACATACACACACTCACATACACACACACTCATACACACAAAATGCGCACAGCATTCCTTTGTTGCCTACGTCAATATTACAGAGTGATCATGCTTGTGTGTCGTGTGCTCATTTGCAGCTATTGCAGCCTCTGCTGCTTGCCACAATTAGGTGTACCTACTAATATCACCTGTATCTTCTATTTCCACAGGCTAAGGGCAATGCAGATGAGCTACAAGAAAAGTCCAAGGAACACAAAAAGAAGATATTGGAGGCCGAGGAGAAGGAGAAGGAGGTCACCCTAGCCCGGGATAAAAAGATTGCTTTGATTGGCAACCTGGTGCACGACAGTGTGCCAATTAGCAAAGACGAGGTAGGTTTGTATGTCTGTGTGTGCATGTGCGTGTGTGTTGTGTGTTTGAGTGTGCATGTACCTGTAATTGAATAAGAGATGCTAGTTGTATTTAATTTGCTAAACAATCTTATACTTAGTTGGGGTTAGGCTTAGTTCTTAAGAAAACCTGATCCCAAGTCTTCTGTAGTGGTGCGTGATTCCTTAGAATGGTTGCCTGCCAATTACCAAGAGTAGAAAAATTCAAAGATGTATTGTCCGTCCGCACTTTTTACAATACATCTCAACCATAACTAGAAAAGTAGGTGCTCCCCATGAGCAGAGGGGAGTTGAATATCCTTGGGATAAGCACATCTTTTTCTTCACAGAGCTGATAGAGCTGGGGTGCTCGCACAGGATGCGTGAGTGTGTGTATGTATGTGTGTGTTTGTGTGTGTGTGTGTGTGTGCGCTCGCACCTACGCTGCTTTGTGCTGGCCACACCACACAGGCCAACAACGTGGTAGTCAAGGAGTCTGGGGAATGCCGCCAGGAAGAGAAGCTGTGGAACCATGTGGACTTAGTACAGGTGAGGAAAAGGGCAAGGATAGGGCACGCTAACTTACCTATCAATGCCGCACTCCTCATGAATGACAATCATGAAAATGACAATCAGGTTGCTGTCAGGGGGTAGAGGTTTGTAAAATAAGTGGTCTTACAGGTCAGAAGAAAGGCTTGGTGACTCACTTTTCAATGCCGGACAGGGGATCGTAGTGAATTGCAAGAGGACCGAGCAATTGCAGTAAAACATTGGTAGAGAGGCATTTGGACCAGTGTTGTGCACATACGGCGTCATTCAAAAATGGCACCGTAAATGACGATCGTAAATAACGGCGTTACCGTCACTAAACTCTGACGATTGACGGCGTAATTTACTATTTTCACCGTCAATTTGACATACATTACGCCGTCAGCGTCATTTACCATTGACGCCGTCAAGCGTCAGGTGCACAACACTGATTTGGACAGAAACCCCTCTGTTCTCTCTCTCTCTCTCTTTCTCTCTCTCTCTCTCTCTCTCTCTCTCTCTCTCTCTCTCTCTCTCTCTCTCTCTCTCTCTCTCTCTCTCTCTCTCTCTCTCTCTCTCTCTCTCACACACACACACACACACACTCACACACAGATGTTAGACATCGTGGACCTCGAAGCAGGCTGCGCTGTTGCCGGAGGGAGAGGGTACTATTTAAAACGAGAGGGGGTGCTGCTCAACCAGGTGCGGGGATACAGAGGGTCGCTGAAAGGGGTATGACGTGTGATCTGACCTCACCTCTCTTAATGAAAACTAGGTTGGTTAGGTCACATCAAGAGGTGAATGGGGTGTGACGTGTGATCTGACCTCACCTCTCTGAATGAAAATTAGGTAGTTAAGGTAAGATAAGGTTATATTTAAAGAGGTGTGACGTGTGATCTGACCTCACCTCTCTGAATGGATATGAAGTAGGTAAAGTAAGGTAATGTTACCATTAAAGGGGTGTGACGTGTGATCTGACCTCACCTCTTTGAATCAATTTTATATAGAGGGGGCTTTGAGGATGTCCATGGACACAAGGTTTGACCAAGGGGACGCAATATTGTAGGGTTCATATCTATGATGTGCTGACTTGCGCTAGCAATCTTTGGTGTGAGGTTCACACTGTGAATTGTTTAGGTGCTGTCTCTAATGTGTTATTTTCAGGGTGAGGATTAGGCAGGTCAGAACTATGTATCTATGATGTGCCAGCAAGCCTCAGGGCATCTCCAGCCAAAGGATTATGTAGGCCAGGAATGTATTTATGATGTGCCAGCAAGCACTAGGGAAGCTCCAGCCAAAGAATTATGTAGGCCAGGAATGTATCTATGATGTGCCAGCAAGCCCCAGGGCATCTCCAGCCAAAGAACTATGTAGGCCAGGATTGTATCTATGATGTGCCAGCAAGCACTAGGGAAGCTCCAGCCAAAGAATTATGTAGGCCAGGAATGTATCTATGATGCGCCAGCAAGCACCAGGGAAGCTCCAGCCAACACTCAGGCGCTAGACTTACAAGGAGGTGGAGGGGGTGTGCTTGTGTCTGATTGTTTTATTTCAAAAACCCTCTTCAGGAGATGGAGGGGGTGTGCTTGTCGTGTCTGACTGTTCCATTTCAAAAACCCTCTTCAGGAGATGGAGGGGGTGTGCTTGTCGTGTCTGACTGTTCCATTTCAAAAACTCTCTTCAGGAGATGGAGGGGGTGTGCTTGTCGTGTCTGATTGTACCATTTCAAAAACCCTCTTCAATAGATGGAGGGGGTGTGCTTGTCGTGTCTGACTGTTCCATTTCAAAAACGCTACTCAGGGCTGCAGCAGACATACAGCTCCAGAGGCGTGTGCGCCTCCCGCTGTTTATTGCTGCACCCAAAACGTCAGCTCTCCATTGTCCTTCGTACGCACCTGTTTTAAAACTCCTTGCATGCCCTCATCATCCTCTGGTTCAAGCACCTGCGTGGCTTCTCCCCCGTACACGCACACTCCCTTTTTGGCCTTCTTTAAAGATGGGCAGCATTAGCATGTTGTGGGTGCAGGCCCTCATCACCTTTGCCCTCCAATTAGGCACCTGCGTGGCTTCTCTCCCGTGCACGCACACTCCCTTTTTTTTGGCCTTCTTTAAAGATGGGCAGCATTTGCACGTTGTGGGTGCAGGCCCTCATCACCTTTGCCCTCCAAGTTAGGCACCTGCGTGGCTTCTCTCCCGTACACGCACACTCCCTTTTTTTTGGCCTTTGGCCTTCCTTAAAGATGGGCTGCATTTTCACCTTGTGGGTGCAGGCCCTCATCACCTTTGCCCTCCAATTTGGGCACCTGCGTGGCTTCTCTCCCGTGCACACCCCCTTCTTCATGCGCCAAGAGATCATGGCTGAGTGCGCGCAGCTAGACCAGTTTGATGAAGAGCTGTACAAAGTAACAGGTTTGTGTGTGTGTGTATGTGTGTGTGTGTGTGTGCACGAGTATGAGTACATTAAGTGAAGGGTGGGTGTACAAAGGAATTTGGTGTATGCACTCTTGCCTGTTTTTGATAGGGATGTGTATGTGAGCGCGTAAAAGTTGCTTGATTTGTTAGGGGGAGTGCGCATGTGTGTAGAGGAACGTCAACACTTACTGCCACAAAAAGCTTCACAATTGTCAAAAGCGACCTGTTTGGTTGCCTTCAAAACACACACACACACACGCTCCAAGACTGCATTTTGCTTGCTTCTTTCTCTGTTCTCACATGAGAGGATGCTGAAAACTGCTTCCTGCCTTAATTTCATGCCCTCTAAATGCACAATACAAGTGCCCAAAACAAGTGCACTTCCTTGCATGCACTGAACAAGGTACAGTCGTTCTTGCATCCGTTCCTTGCAGGAGAGGGCGACGACAAGTACCTGATCGCCACGTGCGAGCAAACGCTCTGCGCAATGCACCGGAAAGGATGGTTTGAGAAGCAAGACCTCCCTGTCAAGTGAGTGGTGCAGCGTTTGTGCAGTAATAATACTTGTTTTGCACGCAACGAGTGATGCATCGGAAAGGATGGTTTGAGAAGCAAGACCTCCTTGTCAAGTGAGTTAGGCAGCGAATACACAGTAATGAGACATGTCTCATACGTACTGAACTCAAAGTGAATGGTGTAGTGTTTGCGCACTAACAGAAAACCGAGCTGTAAGACTTGTTTTGTACGCACTGAGTGATGCATCAGAAAGGGCGTTGGTGTTTTAAGAAGCAAGGCCTCCCTGTCAAGCGAGTGGTAGCGTTTGTGCACTAATAAGCCTTGTTTCGTACGCACCGAGTGATGCATCAGAAAGGATGGTTTGAGAAGCAAGACCTCCCTGTCAAGTGAGTGGGGCAGTGAATACAAAGTAATGAGACTTGTCTCGTACGTACTTAATTTCAAGTGAATGGTGTGGCTCTGCGGTGCTGATCAGTTCCTTACGTGCTGATTAGTTCTTTACGTGCTGAATTAGTTCTTGACGTGCTGAAGAAGTTCTTTACGTGCTGAATTAGTTCTTTACGTGCTAATTAGTTCTTTACGTGCTGAATTAGTTCTTTACGTGCTAATTAGTTCTTTACATGCTAATTAGTTCTTTACGTGCTAATTAGTTCTTTACGTGCCAATTAGTTTCTTACGTGCTGAATCAGTTCTTGGGGTGCGGTGCTCTTAGTTCTAATTAGTTCTCTACGTGCTGAATGTAAGCAAGAGGTGTAAAGTTTGCAACAGTGGCTTGATTATAGGCCTGAACCGAGTTTATACCGTACAGAGAATATATCACGCCGCAAAAATGATGTTTTTGAGGGGTGCGGCTAACTGCGGACAGAAATTAAAATAAAATTTTTTGGGGATTAGTGGAAATTATTTATTATTGAGGATGACAGCGAGGACAGCGAGGATGAGGGGGAGAGCAGTGTGAGCGAGAAAGATGGGAAGGGCAGCGAGGAAGAGAGCGAGGGGGAGGCAGGGCAGTGGGGATGAGGAGGGAGAGGGCATGGACTAGATTGTTAGACGATCGGGATGCGAGCACAAGTTGCGCGAGTTGCGGGCAAACACAGAGTTGGAACGAGCTTTAAGCAACTAGAGTGCAATCACTTTTTTGAGCAGTTTGACAACTCTTGCTTGGGTAGTACAAACCTGCCAGGCTCATGTTTGCGTGCAGAGGGCGGCAACAGCCCACCCTGTGGTCAATATATTTTGCAAAAGTAACTTTTATGCATGTAATGAAGCACTGGTAAGGTCTGGGGCCACATCAGGGGTTGTTTGGCCCTGCGGATTTGTGCAGATAGGATAATGATATTTATTGAAAGGGGTACGGATTGGGTGCGGAATTGCAAAACTAATTATTTTTTGGTGGATTACATCTCTGTACGGTAACCGTAACCCACACCCATCCACACCCACCCACACCATACACCCACACACTCACACACCCACCCACACCCACAACCACACCCACACCCACACACCCTTTATATATATACACAACATATGACGGTAACTTCAGAGAATTCCTCGCCAAGCATACCTCGTCATATGAATCGCATGTAGACATATGTACGTGTATGTAATAAGCTCTGGACAACCCCCATTCGCTCAGTACGTACTGTGCAACGTAACCTCTATAGAAGTGGGCGTCTCAACATATACAGCCACAGCATGACTTTTGTTAAGTGGGCAGCATGTAGCATGTAGCATGTGCACACGAGCTCAGGCACAAACACTCTCTCCATTTAAGAAGGCAGCACATATTGCGTGCATAAAATCACTGGAGCACACTTGGTGACTCGACCTGGCAGCCACAGCCACAGCAGCAGCAGCAGCAGCAGCAGTAGCGGCGGCGGCAGCGGCAGCGGCAGTGGCAGCACTTTTAGGAGAAATTGCATCTACAAGCGTCTTTAGTTCCTCACAAGTAATGCGTTCAAGGCAGGGTGCCTTTGCCGTAGCCACTCTCTAAGTTCCACTCCCTTGTCTCCTGTTTTCTGTTGCATCATCATGCATGCATGCATGCAGGCATGCATCAGGCAAAAGTGGCTCACGTACACTTAGCCCACGCCTTCCCTGATGCATGCATCCTTCTCGTTACCTTTTTTCTGTGTCGTTTCAAAACCACCTGCGTGTCTATCTGCATGTCATTGCCCCAAACACCCCTGCGCGTAGTCCGTCTGCCTTTGTAACCCCCCCCTTGTGAGTATGCCATTGCCCACGATACCCTGTGTCTTACCGGTGCGCCTTTGTGAATCCCCCCTTGTCTGCCCTGCAATACTGGCAGGTACGTCGGCTACTCCACGTGCTTCAGAAAAGAAGTGGGCTCCCACGGACGTGACACACTGGGCATCTTCCGTATCCACCAATTTGAAAAGGTGTGTGTATATGTGTGTGTGTTTGTGTTTGTGCATGTAGGCTTGTTGTGAGTTTGTGTGTGCGTGTGTGTATGTATGTGCGTGTGTTTGTGTGTGTGTGCGTTGCAGTAGCTGACGTGTTTGCCTTTCCTTGGGGCGGCCACAGGCCTCCTCTGTGTTCTAGCATGTATGTGTACTAGCATGTGTGCTGCATCATCGTGCAGGTTAAGCAGTCCTGCGTAGCTTGTCCTGATGGCAATCACAGACTTCTGTAAATTGTTGCGCAAACTTATGTTTGTGTGTGTTCATGCACACGTGCAGGTTGAGCAGTTCTGCATAGCCGCTCCTGATGGCAACCACAGCTGGGATGCCATGGAAGAAATGCTCACCAACGCAGAAGATTTCTACACGGTGTGTGTGCGTGTGTTTGCGTGTGTCTGTGCATGTGTGTGTGTGTGTGTGTGTGTGTGTGTGTGTGTTTGTGTGTGTGTGCTACTGTGTTTGTCGGCGGGAAAACATACGACAGAAAGCAGTTGAACTTGAAAGAATCAAACTGTGCCTTAGCACACTAGTGCTGTGTTACCATCTGTACATGCACACACTTTTACTGACATGACCTGCTCATTTGCTGCCATGCATGCACGTTTCCCCGAGCTGCCATGCTAACTGCCATTCTAGAACACCATGACACACATGCATGCATGCACACAGACACACAGGCACACACACTCACAAACTCACATGCACACACACGCACACACACACACACATAACACACACACACACGTGCAGGCGTTAGGCGTGCCGTACCGGGTAGTGAACATTGCGAGCGGTGAGCTCAACAACGCGGCCTCCAAGAAGTATGACCTGGAGGCCTGGTTTCCTGCAAGTAAAACCCACAGGGAGCTTGTGTCTTGCTCCAACTGCTTGGACTACCAGGTGTGCATGTGTGTGTGTCTGTGTGTGGGGGTGTGTGTGGGGGTGTGTGGGTGTGTGTGTGGGTGGGTGTGAGTGCAAAGGTGTGCTCTGGTGAGGACTATCAGGTGTGCATGTGGGTGCAGGTGTGAGAGAGTGCACAAGTGTGCCCCGGTGAGGGATATCAGGTGTGCATGTGTGTGTGAGTGTGTGTGAGTGAGTGCATAGGTGTGCTCTGGTGAGGACTATCAGGTGTGCATGTGGGTGTGTGTGTGAGTGTTTAGGTGTGCCCTAGTGAGGACTACCAGGTGTGTGTGTGTGGGGGGGTGTGGGGGGGTGTGTGTGGGTGGGTGGGTGTGAGTGCAAAGGTGTGCTCTGTTAAGGACTATCAGGTGTGCATGTGGTTGTAGGTGTGAGAGAGTGCACAAGTGTGCCCCGGTGAGGGATATGAGGTGTGCATGTGTGTGTGAGTGTGTATGAGTGTGTGTGAGTGAGTGCATAGGTGTGCTCTGGTGAGGACTATCAGGTGTGCATGTGGGTGTGTGTGAGTGTGAGTGTATATGTGTGCCCTGGTGAGGACTACCAGGTGTGTGTGTGTGTGTGTGTGAGTATATAGGTGTGGTATGAGGAAGGTTGGCCACACTAGCAGCTGCCTGAACTCCTGGTGTGCGTGTGCCTGCGTAGGTGTGTGAGTGTGGCGTTGGCAGGGTGTGCTCCAAAATACACGGTCTTATACAGGCTTCGGTACCAAATGCAAGAAACAGGTGTTATACTGAGGTAGCCGGGAACAAAGCCCGTGCCTGTTAGTATTTGTATTCATAATTGCTTGGGACTATATCGAGGGTCTGTTACAGCTTGGAGAGTCAGTTATAGTCTGTTAGTTGTTTTGGTGATCTGAGGAAAAGGAGATATTCTGCTACATTCCCCCCTTGCTGTGGACGTCCGGCCACAACCGGTCTGAAAATATGTCTGGACAGTTTTTGTACACGGTTGTGGGTGTCCCCAAACACTACGAGTCAAGGGGGGATTATCAGAAGGGTAGGCCAGAACTATATACACAATGTTCATTACCAAACCTGGTACATGGAATAATAAAGGAGCATGATCTAAACTGGTAATGTTGGAGTATGATCCAAACTGGTACGTGATCTGAAATGGTACATGATCTGAATTGGAACATGATCTAAACTGGTGCTTGAACTGGCCATGATCCGACCTCAAAACAGAAAGCAAATGCGACTACTACATGCGCATTTGCCTCTATTTCCTGGCAGACGCTGCAAAAGTGAATTATGGAAGCGTCAGGTGCAAAACCAATTTGTATCCTTGAGGGCCTGCCTGTGCTCGCTTTGTATATACCGTACGGAAAGTATATCACCGCCCCCTAATTGTTGTTTTTTGGTGGGGGCGGTGACGGGGTGGTGGTTAATATTTTTTATTCCAAAGGGGCGGTTGTAGGGCAGTAGCGGAAACTAAAGTTTTTGAGCACTTCGAGCAATGAGTGGTCAGGAAGCCTTCCCCGCACTTCCTGACCCCCCAGCCCCAGCTCCGCCTGCCCCTGCACCTGCACCTGCAGCCCCAGCCCCAGCCCCGCCCGTTTCACCCGTCGGGAAGTTCCAGCCAGGGGGGGCGGTTGCATTACAAAACTGTTAAAACATTTAAAGTTTATTTTAGGTCACACCCACCATGCCTGTTTGCTAAAACGAACCTGCACTGCTTTTCACTTTAAGTATCCAGGACCTTTAATTAGGTATATCTAAGCACCCCTGCAAACTCAGTTTGTGGCGGGAGGTGCCCAGGTGGGCAGGGTGGACCTGGGTGGAAATTCCTGCCAGAAAGTGGATTTCAAAAAGCTCCCCTCTGGTGCCAGCAACTTACCAGGGGTGTTTGCAATAATATTGGGGACATTTTGGTGAAGGTCCGGGGGTCTGGGGTGGGGGTCCGATTTGACCCTGGTTTTAGCAGGGAAATGGCACATTGAATCGAGAGTCAGTACGTTGGCAGAAATGCCCGGCCGATTTGTGCAGCTGCGATGAAATGTTAATTAAAGAATTATGGTGCGCTGGCATCTTTTTGCTTGCACGGAGCTGGGAGAACCAGCTGTCGTTTGGGACAGATGAGGCTCGAACATAGCACTCAGGGCACCAGGTGAACTTTCAGCGCACCAACTATATGCAAAATGGTCATAGCTCAATGCTTGCTGGGTACATGGTGGCAGTAGAGCAGAGCAGGGAAAGTTTGACCATTTTGAAAATCTCAGCTGTCGCTGCCCACCACAGCCCAACCCCAACATTTTAGACCATAATACTTGACAGGGCATGCCCTGGGATGGGAGCATACTGAAGGACTCCCGACACCCAGATGGTGGCCAGAAAGCGTGTTTCCAGGGTTTCCAGAAATGCACCAATTTTGCCCAACAATTAGGCCCACGCACCAAGTCCTTTGGGGGCGAATTTTCACCCCCCCTTTTGTTTGCTGTAATGGGTATGGTTTAACCCCAAACGTGTCTGGGACAACAAATTGGTGAAATTCGGACTCAAACCTGCATTTCTACACCCATGCTACCTTTCTGGCAGGGAACTGGCACAAATCCAGCCCACCCTTGACCCCAAACTCATTAATTTGTATGCAGAAGTGTTTCATATGTTCTTTATTACCTCCCTGAACCATTTCAAGTCAAAAAATGTTGAGGTTTGTTTTAGGGACGAAGTTTGGCTGGGAATGGTGGGCCTGATTTTAGGGGAGGCGGTTGCATGTTTTGACCATAAAATGTTCATTTTATTCAGGGGCGCGGTGGATTTATGGACATATGGCATTACATTTAGGCTTACTTAATAGACGTGCTATCCTATCGCTCCTTTTGTCTTTCAGGAATTATTGCAACCTCCTAACTTTCCCCTTTCTTTCTCTTGGCTTACTTGTGTGCTTAGAGCGCAAAAGGACATGCCTGAAACTCACTTTGTCATGAAACAAGCTTTTTGACAGCTCTCGACAACGTGATTGTCTAAAGCTTTCATTGTTCTTATTCCCTCCTGTGGTTCCACATGCGTGTGCGCCTTTGTGCCTTACTTTAGTCGAGATTGCCTTTGTGCCTTACTGAAGTCGAGATTGCCTTTGTGCCTTACTTTAGTCGAGATTGCCTTTGTTTCTACTTCAGTCGAAGTTGCCTTTTTGCCTTACTTTAGTCGAGATTGCTTTGGGAAACGTGTATGCCTTATGCCTTATGTCGCAGTCTAACCTTGCACTCAAATCAAATGCGCACACGTATTATGACCAACTCTCTGTTTGTTTGCCTACGTGGTCACATATACACTCTCTGCCTTTCTTGTGTGTGTTTCGTAGGCACGGCGTTTGGACATTCGAATGCGCACACCCAAGACCCCCGGAGAGGTGGCTGTCAAAGCGCACGTGCACATGCTGAACAGCACGCTCACGGCCACGGAGCGCACCCTGTGCTGCTTGTTAGAAACCTACCAGGTGGGGATTTCAGTGTGTGGAAAGAGTGTTTAACAAGCTAGCATGCCTTGACCCCTTCTGCCTTTTTTGTTTCATTGCTAATGCCTCCATTTGTTGTAGCGCGCTTGTATATGAATGTTTTGAATGAGTCTACGTAGATTAACAAGTGAGCCTTTCCCTTCCTCGCCTGCAGACCCCTGATGGTGTGCGAGTGCCTGAGATGCTGCGGCCCTTCATGCTTGGCATTGACTTCATTCCTTTCCGCAAGGTGGGTCAGGGTCTTGTGGAGTCGTTATTAAAAAGGCAATCCTCACAGCTTAACTCGCTGTGCGGGCAGTACTAGCGCAAATGCGTAGTCGGAAACTGGCCTCCAGGAATATCCAATCACGTCTGTCTAACCGTCATACTTCGTGCTGAGCATGCTATTTGGTTTGCGTAAACTATATTTTTACTGTTCTGTGGGCGCAGACAATCGACAAGAGCGGCAAGTATGTGGACATCAAGCCGCCGGCGGTGAAGAAGGCCCCCCCTCCATCTTAAGTAGATAGGAAAAGCTTGGTTTTATTTCACTCTCCTCGTTTCGGGATGTAAACTTCCCTGCGCCTCTAAGATTGAGGTTTTGTGCGATCTCGCATACCGATTATCATTTTGGCGGAAAGTACAAAATTAGGAATATTATTTAACGATAATTATAATATCGAAGAAGCTCATTAGGGAACATGCTTGGCACCGGTGGACCGGCTCTCGGTCCGGGCAAGACGAGATTAAGTGGGTATACCTCTAGAATGGGCCAGCCCCAACAGCGTGTCAGCAGGAGAGGCGTGCGGGCAACCGCGTGAGTGCTTGCAATTTCACGAAGAGCAAGGAGTTCATGACATGAAATAACACGAAAATTCGCTGCATTATGCACCTCCCCAACATCACGTGTTTATACACACACACACACACACACACTCACACACACACACACACGCACACACACACAAACACACACACACATACACACACACACACACACACCCACACACACACACGCACGCACACACATGCACACACACTCACTCACACACGCACACACATGCGCACACACACACGCACACGCACATACACACACACTTACACACACTCGCACGTACACACACAACGCACAAACACGATAACATACACACGATTTAACACACGCACGCACACACACATACAGACACACATGGGCACACACACACACACACACACACTCACACGCACACACACACACACACAAACACGCACACACACGCACACACACACACATACACACACACATGCATACACGCTCTTACACCCGGGCACGTCCTCACACCCGTGTGCTCTTGCAGACAAGCAGACTTGTTGATGTTTGCACATACATTCACACACAAGTGCAACAAATCAAATCAAGTCACTCACCCCGTTTTAAGTTCACATAAACACAAATGTGCATAGTGGGTACTTAAAACAGAGAAGGCACACACATACCATGCATGCAACATTCAAACAGGTTTGATATGATGATGCTCTCATAGAGCTTGTTGCGGCCTGACTTAAAAAAGGCATGGTGAGCGTGGAGTATAGGAGTGCATGGCATGTTGGCACATACACACACATACACACTCACCTGGAAAACGAAAACACACAAACAATCGTGTGCTTTCGTTCCTCCAGGGCTGTCGAAGCCCTTCAGGGAGTGCGCCCTGAAGTCATGGCTGCCATCGAAAAGGCAGTGCCCCAATGCCTGAACGACACGCAGCTCAGCATGGGCAAGTACAAAAAGGTGCGCATACAAATTGAGTGTGTGAATGGACACCATCAAACAGGCAGTGCTCCAATGCCTTCACAACACGCAGCTCAGCATGGGCAAGATCAAACAAGAATGCACGCAGTGTCCGTGACCCTTTGCATAACGCAGTGCTGTGTATATGTAGGCCTAGATTACTGTAAGCATCATGCGTAACACATGAATCCAAAACCACAAAAAATAAGTTTCAGTTTGTAAGTAGGTACCTTGTAACGTAAACTACTGCTATTGCTGCCCATTTCGTGTTTAAGTGCAGCAAAGGGAAAGAACACTTCATAATTATTGTACCGATTTTGCAGGGTGTTTTCAAGGCACCTGCAACTTGGAAACAATGTCATATTTGCCCTGACCGCCACCCAATTTCATTTCATGCATCATGCATCATGCATCGTCAAAGGGTGCCTGAAATGCAAATGTCCCCGTAATCTGATTCATGCATCATGCATCATCAAAGGGTGCCTGAAATGTAAATGTCCCCGTAATCTGATTCATGCATCATGCATCATCAAAGGGTGCCTGAAATGTAAATGTCCCCGTAATCTGATTCATGCATCATGCATCATCAAAGGGTGCCTGAAATGTAAATGTCCCCGTAATCTGATTCATGCATCATGCATCATCAAAGGGTGCCTGAAATGTGAATGTTCCCGGTGACCTAGTAGCCCATCATGAATTGAGAAAAAAAAAAACAAGTGAGACCAAACAACACGTGCGACCAAAAACACGTGAGACCAAACAACACGTGCGACCAAAAACACGTGAGACCAAACAACACGTGCGACCAAAACAACGCGTAAGACCAAACAACACATGCGACCAGAACAATCCTTGAGACCAGAACAACGCGTGAGACCAAACAACACGTGCGACGAAACAACACATGCGACCAAAACAACGCGGATCTCGTCGGAATTTCTTTCTATTTCACCAAGGACAACACGCGAGACCAAACAACATGTCAAACCAAAACAACGCAGAATCTCGTCAAGATTTCTTTATATTATTCACGCAGGGGAAAGTGAGGGACACGTACGATTTGGGTGATAAGATGATCATTGTGACCACAGATCGGCAGTCCGCTTTTGATCGCCACCTGGCGTCAATTCCCTTTAAGGGGCAGGTGGGTTTAGACGCATAAGCTGCATCAAGGTCTTTTTGTTACCATGCAGGCAGTGCCACAGACACACACTAGGTAGGGGCAGGTGGGTCTAAGAGCGTGCGCAGTGCCATGTATTTCAGTGGTATCATGATTCAGGCTATCAAAGTGTGTGCAATATATGAACCTGCAGTACGTACATGCGTGTAATTTGTCATCATGCGGTCGAGGACTTCAGTAATAAAACGAGCACGCCAGTGTATTTCTTTCAATCTATAAGACTAAATTGCACAAATGTGCACAGTGCAGACTTGGTTAAGGGCAAATTTGCACAGATAATGTTGCTGCACTGATCAGGAACGGTGGGATATACTCAGCAGTTTTGGTCAACAGCTTTAGTCAGCAATCAACAGCATGTGGCTCTAAGGGCAGGATATACACGGCAGTATTTGGTCAACAGCTTAAGTTAACAGGCAGCAGCATGTGGCTTCATAGCATACAACCTTTGTCCTACGCTCCTTACGCACAATCAATGCAGGTACTGAACCAGACAAGCGCTTGGTGGTTTGAGAACACGACGCACATTGTCGACAATGCCATCCTGAGCTTCCCTGACCCAAATGTCACCATCATGAAGAAGTGCAAGGTGTTCCCCGTGGAGTTTGTGTGCCGAGGCTTCATGACTGGTAGGTGAAGTGTGGCCTTATACGGCTTGCTAAGTAGCTTGTGGGTCTTTTTATTACAAGTTGTGGTTACCAGGTTACCAGGTAAGCACTTGTTTTATTACAAGTTTGTTACCAGGTCACATGTCAGGCATTCCCTGTGCAAAATGTCACGACTACCTAATAAATCATGTATGGTCTTGTCTGGCGTGCTGAATTGCTGTGGGGTCCTGAATGTAGCGGTTGTAGTATTGGGTACAAGGTATCTTAAATGGCATTATGACTGGCAGGCTATACACGGCCTTATACGGCATACTAAGTAGCTTGTGGGCCTCTCTGATTCATTATTCGAATGAGCTGTTCATGTTCTGTGAAACTTGTAGGCTTTACGACACACGGTGTTCGTAGGTTGGCGACTTTTAAAAGACATTTTTAGGGTTGGCCAGAACCGTATAGGCATATACGCCGTACATTACCGTATATTTGTTATGATCCCTGCAAACAACACCATAATTACACCATATATATACGTGGTTCTGGCCAACCCCAAAGAATTCTGTTCTGGGTAAGAATGTTTAGCCTTTCCTGCTAGAACGTTCCTCCTTCTCTTAATGATTTTTGAAGAGCTCTTCGTGCTCTTCTGACAGCTGACATTGGAGTAGAATAGTTTATTATGCGCCAATTGCTTTCAATGCTATACGGGTTTGCAGGTTCCGCTGACCTCTTTTCTATTAAGTCAGAAAAAAAAGAGGACATGCGGCCACTCGTACGCTTTGAGCCTTTGCCATTCCCACGTTACATTTCTGCAGGCTCCACAGACACCTCACTGTGGACACACTTCAAGGGGGCTTTTACTGTCAAATCCATGCCAAACCTCTGCAGGCTCCACAGACACCTCACTGTGGACACACAACAAGTGAGCCACTACTGTCAAATCCACGCCAATTCTCTGCAGGCTCCACAGATACCTCACTGTGGACGCACTACAAGGCTGGAGAGCGAGAGTACTGCGGCAACACGTTTAAGGACGGCATGGCAAAGAACGAACGCCTGCCCAGCAACGTCATCACTCCCACCACCAAGGTACGTTTCAGGGGTCCTGTGTGAATCTGATCTGTCCGTTGCAGAAATGTGAGTGGTCATTTTGCTTGTGCTTCCCTTGAAGTTTCAGTCCTTTCAGCCATGCATGCTTGTTTTCTTTGTACATAACTGCTTGTGCTTCCCTTGAAGTTTCAGTCCTTTCAGCCATGCATGCTTGTTTTCTTTGTACATAACTGTGCAAAGGAAGCTCCTGCATCGACTCTATATCGCACCACATATGTGATCCTGCCCAAAAGTTCACCACATGTATGATCCTGCCCAAATTCTTCTCCACTAGTTGGAGTCTATCCTCAGCTCATCGCGCCAAAACACAGTAGATCACGCTTACACGTGACCTTGCTCATGATCTGAAACCTTCTGCAGGGTTGGCTAGAACCACATGTATACGGTGTTTATACACGGTATATTGGCCAGGGAAATCCCTAGATGTACGGTCATAAACGGTGTATAAGTACGCTTTCGGCCAATTTTAAAGTTCTGTCATGTTGCCGAATGGCATCCCCCCTTCTCAAATGAGCTCTATAACAGGAGACATCACATTTCCTTCCTGGTACGATCTTTTTACAAACGATCAAGCTTGCCGCGTTGTACTCAAATGAGCTCTATAACAATAGACATCACATTTCCTTCCTGGTACGATTTTTTTACAAGAGATCAAGCTTGCCGCGTTGTAAACGATCTTTTTACAAGAGATCATGCTTGCCGCGTTGTAAACGATCTTTTTACAAGAGATCATGCCTGCCGCGTTGTAAACAATCTTTTACAAGAGATCATGCTTGCCGCGTTGTAAACGATCTTTTTACAAGAGATCAAGCTTGCCGCGTTGTAAACAATCTTTTACAAGAGATCATGCTTGCCGCGTTGTATTGTAAACGATCTTTTTACAAGAGATCAAGCTTGCCGCGTTGTAAACGATCTCTTACAAACGATCAAGCTTGCCGCGTTGTAAACAATCTTTTTACAAGAGATCAAGCTTGCCGCGTTGTAAACTCAGGCCGATGACCATGACGTGCCCATCAGCCCAAAGGAGATTGTGGAGCAGGGGCTGATGAGTCAGGCGGACTGGGACACGGTGCGTATTTCATAAAAGGTGTTCACGAGGTGGGGTTATGTGCATGTGTATTGGGCGTATGTGAGCGAAGTGAAATGTGCAGTGATCCAAAGGAGGACATGATTCAGGGGCTGATTCGGGGAGGATGGATGCAATGACTAAGTCGACAATAAGGAGGGTAAAGAAACAACCAATTTTAGGGGCAGGGTGGGACGCTGGCTTTATGTTGGATTCAGAGCCCGTGGTTAAGCTTGAATTTTTCAATACTTATGCTAAGAGGATGGAGCAGGAATGCAAATGGTTGGACCAGAAACAAGTGAGGCAAGTGGGATTTAGAATGGTGAGCTGGTTGTTGTGATCAGTGGTGACAAAACATTAAGAAGGTAGGAAAGCCACTCTCATGCCATAAGTATGCTATACGCTATTAAAACACAAATTAATAGGATGCTGCGAAGGTCTCCTGGATTCTAACAATCTTTGGTCGGCATCAAGCGTCACAGGACTAAGCGTTAGGTACTAATTGCTGGTAGTCTACATGCCACTTCTCTGTGATGCTTCCAAACATCTCGTAGTAATCTACATGCCACCTTTCTGTGATGCTTCCAAACAGCTCGTGGCAGTGTACATGCCACCTCTCTGTGATGCTTCCAAACAGCTCGTGGTAGTCTACATGCCACCTCTCTGTGGTGCTTTCAAACAGCTCGTGGCGGTGTACATGCCACCTCTCTGTGATGCTTCCAAACAGCTCGTGGTAGTCTACATGCCACCTCTCTGTGATGCTTCCAAACAGCTCGTAGTAGTCTACATGCCACCTCTCTGTGATGCTTCCAAAAAGCTCGTAGTAATCTACATGCCACCTTTCTGTGATGCTTCCAAACAGCTCGTGGCAGTGTACATGCCACCTCTCTGTGATGCTTCCAAACAGCTCGTGGTAGTCTACATGCCACCTCTCTGTGATGCTTCCAAACAGCTCGTGGTATCTTGCCTTGCAGGTCAGTACTGCCGCACTTGCTTTGTTTAACTTTGGTCAGCAGCAAGCGTCGCAGCGTGGCCTGTTACTGGTAGATACCAAGTACGAGTTTGGCAAGGATGAGGACGGCAAGATTCGATTAATTGATGAGGTGAGGTTTGTGTGATCGAGCGCAATTGAGGCAACAAGACGGTCGTTGCTCCTCTGCATATAACCTTAGTGTACCATATTCATTCCGCACCCCTCAAAAAAAGAGTTATGTTTACCCTGTCCGCATCAACCCGCACCCCCTCAAATGTAAATTTATTTCAGGGGGGGTGAGTTAGCCGCATCCCCCAAAAACAATATTTTTGCAGCGTGATATAAATTCCTACGGTATACCTTTTCAGTGCAATCCTAGCAACCAGGGTTGCCAGCAAACAAAGAACCCACAAAATCTGTGCGTGTTTAAAGAAATGTCCATTACAGAGTTTGTTTTGTCGCTCCAAAACAAGATTTTATCTTTGAAGAGCGGTGGCCAACAAAAGACTTTGGTAACTTACATGGTAAAACACACACGCACACACACACACACACACACACACACACACACACACACACACACACACACACACACACACACACACACACAATTACATACACACTCCCCCTGGTAATACCGTAGTAACCTACTTGGAAATTGCAGGTAATTGCATTAGCGAGGCTAATGCATTGAACTCTCTCTGATATACACGCCAGAAAACACACTAGCACAAAGACTACTATGTTGTGTTCCATCCGCGCAGATCCACACGCCAGACAGCAGCCGCTATTGGATTGCAGATACCTTTGATGCAAGGCATGCGCAAGGCCAAGAGCCTGAGAACATTGACAAGGTGGGTGGTTGAGCTGTCAGTGGACAAAGACCAAGCAGGCATTGAATTATTGACCAACACTGCTGGAGCTGTAAGTGTGAGTAGGGGGAGAACGATTGTTGAATGAGAGGAAGAGGAACGCATGGCGTATGGCAGGTGTCATTGATCGAAGCACGCCTCAAGAAACAGTTGGTCAAAGTGTATTTAAGGGTTATTTAGAAACAGTTGGATGGTTCACTGAAAGTACACTATAGCTGGTACAGTGAAAGTCCACCAGAGCTAGTGCAAAGTCCACTCACGCATGCAGGGTGCACTAGAGCTGGTACACTGGAAGTACACTAGAGCTGGTACACTGAAAGTCCACCAGAGCTAATGCAAAGTCCACTCACGCATGCAGGGTGCACTAGAGCTGGTACACTGGAAGTACACTATAGCTGGTACAGTGAAAGTCCACCAAAGCTAGTGCAAAGTCCACTCACGCATGCAGGGTACACTAGAGCTGGTACACTGGAAGTATACTAGAGCTGGTATACGGAAAGTCCACCAGAGCTAGTGCTAAGTCCACTCACGCATGCAGGGTACACTAGAGCTGGTACACTGGAAGTACACTAGAGCTGGTACAGTGAAAGTCCACCAGAGCTAGTGCTAAGTCCACTCACGCATGCAGGGTACACTAGAGCTGGTAAACTGGAAGTACACTAGAGCTGGTACAGTAAAAGTCCACCAGAGCTAGTGCAAAGTCCACTCACGCATGCAGGGTACACTAGAGCTGGTACACTGGAAGTACACTAGAGCTGG
>Ga0307968_1001322_pt1 | contig 20097 bp, 19 predicted proteins | sample OrgLakmetagen650_FD_201834 | JGI IMG/M metagenome (GOLD analysis project Ga0307968, IMG submission 201834) | Saline water microbial communities from Organic Lake, Antarctica - #650 | ecosystem: Environmental > Aquatic > Non-marine Saline and Alkaline > Saline | place: Antarctica: Organic Lake...
ACGGCTCCTAGGCTAACAACGTTTTGAATTCCTCGTAGTCGAGGCCCCCCGATCCGTCCTGATCCACTTCAGTTATAAACTTGTCCAAGTTGAGCGTCAGCTCGAACTCCTATGCAAAAAAAAGAAAAAACTCTGTAATAGTTGGCAGGCATAAGGCATGAGGCTCATAGCATGGAGGGAAGGCAGGCATTCGTTTGCAGTGCTTTAGAGCAGCAACGGCGATATATGATGTATTACAACCATAAACTTAAGCTTACATACCTTCACAACTTCGTGGAGCTTCTCTGCCAAGATCATTCCAGTCTTGTCAGCCTGAATGAAGAAATAATTTTTGAGAGCAAGGCCAACGGTGTGATGATCCAAGCAAGGCACACAAGACTGGGTGAGTATATGTACACAATTTTAGCTGGTTAACACAAACACATTGAGTCAGGCATGTTTGTATGTTAATTCAAGAATGCAGGGTAGGCTACGCACACAGATAATTGGAGGCTGCACCTTGTTTCTAAACAAAACCCCATTCATCCAGCAAAAGAAGTTTACAGGTTAGTCAGCATCAGTGGTCTCATTGCAATTGCTTTTTATGCATACACGAGTCTCTGCTGGCCGAAAATGCTTTCTAAGGACGCAAGCTTGCACACCTCACTTTACTAGTATATGTGCCTATGCTCAGATTTGCTTGGGGAGGGGCTTAGGCAACCCTTAAGGGGGGTGCGCTGATTGCTAGAAGTCTGCTTTGGATAGCATTGGGGCCTAAGGCAGATGTACAAACTAAAAACACGCCACTATGCTTCCACTCACAGCACTTCAGGCTTGAGTTGCAGCCTGCTGTGACATGCTTGAAAGAAAACCTCTAATCTTATGCCGTGCGTACTAACAACTGGATAATCCTAAATATGAGTTACAGAATCGTGCACAAATTGCTAGGACTACAGGCAAACAACTCACATTGCCTCCAAGCGCAACAAAGGCATCTAGCGTTTCTGACTCGTCATGGTGCTTCTCTGACATTGCTTTGTTAATTTGGATGGCATGCACAAACTCCTGGAATTCAATCTCTTTGCTTCCATCCTCGTCAATCTGTGTGTATGTGTGTGTGCGTGTGTATGTGTGTGTGTGCGTGTGAGTGTGAGTGTGCGTGTGAGTGTGTGTGTGTGAGAGAAAGAGAGAGTGAGAGAGAGAGAGAGTGAGTGAGAGAGAGAGAGAGAGAGAGAGAGGGGGAGTGTGTATGTGTGTGTGCGCATGCGTGTTTGTGTGTGTATGTGTGTGTGCGTGTGTGTGTGTGTGTGTGTGCGTATGTGTGTGTGTCCAAGCAACAATGCTTGCTTGTGAGGATGCTAACCTCATTGTTTTAACCGTAACGAGCGTTGAGCTTATCTACTGAACATCAGCAAAACTTAAAGGGTATCTTCTGCCTTCAACTTCTCGGACAGAAGTGCAAACTGCGTGCATGCTACGTAATATTTGAACATTGTGACCTGTCTTGACAATGCGTGAGCATGTGAGCGTGTCCCAGCAATGTTCACCTGGCTGACCATCACGAACACCTCCTCCTCACTTGGGCTCTGCCCTAAGGCTGTCAGGGCAACTTTGAGCTCCTTCACATCGATTGTTCCATTCCCTGGATGTATTGGGAGCGGTAGGTCAGTCAAAACGTGGATGAGTTGTGTGTGGGGCACTGCCAGTGCACGCAGGGTGCATCTCCTAGTAAACACGGATCTTCACCTGTGTGAGCAGCAAGGTTATGTAAAGCAACCTACCATCTTTGTCAAACAGCACGAACGCCTTGCGGCACATTTCAAGTTCTTCCTCATTCAGACGCGGCAGCTCACTCCAGTTCACCATAGCTAAACTGCTCCGCAGAATTCCTCCTGCAGGACATGTATTCCAGCAGGTGATGGCTTACTGTGCTAGCACGGAAGTCATGTGCATGCATGCCACACACACCTTCGAAACCTCTAAAAGAGCAACTCCGTCCCCTCGTCCTTCTCGAACTCTCTAAGGCCAAACACGCGGACGCATGGGCATTTCTAGTTGCGCATCTTTTTCCCGCTTCTTAAGTTTGCACTGACTTTTCCTTACAAGAAAAGGGGGAAACAATTTTATATAATACTATATTATTGTTTTAAATTTGGCCTGATCAACAAGAACCCTAGGCTCGCAAGAAACTGTAGACTACTTCGCTGGGGGGGAGAAACTTAAACCTCCCTCGCTGAGTAACAGTCAAACACTCAAACAGTCAAACACTCAAACTGCCAGCCAGCGTTGGGAGGATGGAATCGCCTTCTTCCTCTGCTCTTCCAGTCCATTTAGTCATAAACCTTCAGTCACAAACTACTGAAGACTGCTCACCACAGGTAGGGTGTATGGGGGATCATAAGAGGGGAGGTCCTGCTGATTGTTTACGCAGTATATTTGAGCGAGGAAGTTCTGCAAGCTTCCAGAATATGCACAACGCATGCAGTCACTACTGACAGCAGCCTACTCTCTCTGCCGCCTGCGTACGTATCAAGTGAATCAAACAAGGCATGTGCCACTTTCCTCGTGCACCCTAACTCAGATCTTTGGTTCCTGAAGCACATTATTGGCATAATGCATTGCAAACCTTTTCGTAGATGCAAGCCAAGCTTGATGCTGCGGATTTGGCTGTGCGGACGGCGGAGTACGAAAAATCGCTCCTTGCACACCAGCTGAACACTGCCAGCCAAGAGCGCATGCGTCTACAGGTCGTCTTCCTTTCACCAGCATGCAGGGCTAGTAATCATTATGCTTGCAATTGCTATCTTGAACAGCTCCTGCCTGTCTGATGGACAACAGTGCTGTAATTTGCAGGATTATACATTTATGAGATGGTGGTTTCCTCGCTCCTGCTCCCTCTCGTTAAACCAAAGGAACTCAAGCGACAAGAGGCGTTTTCAGAAACAACACATAAGCTCCTTCCAGTAGCGTTGCAGGCGGCCCTTCTTACTAGCTTTTCACACTTGTCTGTTATACCCACAGGCTGGCCTGAAGGAGCTTGCACTCTTTCACAAGCGCGTTACTCGTGCCGCCATGGCCGCAGAGGCAGAAGCGTCTGGTTTGAGGCAGCAGGTAACAGCCGATCAATAATTTCTATATGTGTTGGGACTGAGGCACCTAGGTACTGTTATAATTGAAAGTTTTTATGCGTTTTGGTCCTCTGGCGATACGCCAATGTTGTCAGGAATGTTGACAGCAGGTAATAAATGCTTGCAGCTGTACGGCACTCGCATGCTTCAATGCATTAGGTCGCAGGCAAAATAACAGCTATTGTGCAAAGCAGAAGGAAAAAAAGCTCCAGCTCCAGATGCTACAAGCAAGGAACGTCCTTTCTGTTTTGTAGATTGCAACAGCTGTGTAGTCCTGCAACTAACAAGGCTAAAAAAACAGCAGCAATGCACATACACACAGCTGCACCTACACGCACTGTGCAGGCAGCAGATGCAGCAGCTGCAGCCGCAACGGCTCAAGCTCAAGCACTGCAGGTTTGTGTCTGAACTATGCACCTTTGCAGCACAAGCTTTTATGACTAAATGCTACATAGGTAGCTGTATAAAGCAAGTGTACATGCATTTCTTTTGTCCCTGTTCCTACTTCACCTAGTACCAGGCTGCTCAGCATCAGCTTGTTATGCTTTTATTTAATGTGCCTGTTTCACATCGCAACAGGCTGTCCAAGCTGCTCAGCAGCAGCTTGCCACGCTTGATCTAATTTTCATGTGCCTGTTTCACATTGCAACAGGCTGTCCAAGCTGCTCAGCAGCAGCTTGCCACGCTTGATCTAATACTCATGTGCCTGCTTCATTTTGCAACATACAGGCTGTTCAGGCTACTCAGCAGCAGCTTGCCATCATACAGGCCCAGCAACAGCAGGTACATTGCAACGTATTGTGGGACATTTAATTCAAGCCCTTGTTTAAATAGGTCTGTGGTTCTAGTCCACGTTTCTGGTGCATCGTTGATCTGTGCATTCAGGGTAATTCACATGCAGTCCTGATCACACACCACACATCACACACACACACACATCGTTGATCTGTGCATTCAGGGTAATTCACATCCAGTCCTGATCACACACCACACATCACACAAACGTTGTTGATCTGTGCATTCAGGGTAATTCACATCCAGTCCTGATCACACACCACACATCACACAAACATTGTTAATCTGTGCATTCTGGGTATTTCACATCCAATCCTGATCACACACCACACATCACACACACAGCCATGTTACACCCTCTAATTCCTTCTCACGTCGCACAGCCACCATCCCTACCGTGCGCAGCTTTTGCAGTTCCAACGCCCTTCACCTTCCTGGGCTCTAAGAGGGCAAGGCATGGCCCAGCTGCCTCCGGCCACTTCTTCAGTAGGAGGGACCACTCCCTTGTATGTTAGGGATGACGGAAAGCTCATGCCCCAGGTAGGTGTGCGTGTGAGTGCTAGTGAGTGGAAAAGACTGCGACTGACAGGAAGACGCCCTAGGTAGTGTGAGTGTGTGAGTGATGTGCCATGCCCCAGGTGGGTGTGAACTAGTCAAGGAAAGGGGGTTAATTTAATACCCCAGGTAGGTGCAATATTTGTGCACGTGTTGAGTGGAGGCTGAACGATCACTGGTAAGATCATGTATGCCTTCAAGCGTTGCGGAAAGTGAGCTTTTTATTTTTAAAGCTGTCGTGCAAAGACTAATGTTGCGCACTACTAAAACAGCACCGGAGGTGGAGGAGCTTTACGGTACTCGGTACCAGAGTGGCTCCTTTCCCTTAATTAATGTGGGGAGTGGCTTTTACTGCCTGCGTAGCTCTTTCTTTTTAAACAGCACTACACCCACACATGCACAAACACATGCAAACACACACACGCACACGCACACGCACACACACGCACACACATGCATACACCAACAAGTGCAGGCTCCCTTCTTCTTGCGGGGAACTCTAGACAGAGCAGACGGAGGCAATCCGGCACACACATGGGCTCCTTTAAGCCATCCGAATGCAGACCTCACTGAGGGGCTGTTTGATGAAACCGATGGTCTTAGTGGGCCCCATGGGTCCTTTTGCAGTCAGAGCAGAGGTAGGGAAGTGTGTGCGAGTGTAATTGTCCAGGAAACAGATGAGCCTTTTCATAAAGTATTCTGCTGCTAAGCGCTTCCCAACGTAGCTCCTGCAGCTGCTGCAGCTACTGCTGCAGATTTGCTGGCCTTCTTCCTCAGTATGCATGGTCGTTCTAGTGCACCTGCACTAACGTACACGTGCAAATACTTGAATTTAATCTGAAGTTAGGAGGCTTTTTTTTGCGGTCTGTCTTTATCTCAGCAATTATTATCATATGGCAAGTACAGTGTAGTACTAAACTGCAAAGACCTGGCTGCCTCTACTTGTACAAGTCTCCGTTTTTGCCTTGCTCGAGGCTTTTATCCTCGCATGCGGCAACTCTCTCCTGTATGTTGCAAACCTAACACAAAATTTTCTTCCCTTACTCCATCCATACCCCATCCGTAGTGCTCCTCTCCCTCCCTTCCTTATGGATTTGTCATACTCATTCACGGCAGAGAGCTCATGCCTGTCTGTCATACTCAATCATGGCAGGTGACAAGCCTTATACATGCATGGCGGCCGGTCAACCCTTGTGTAAACCCTTTGTATACCATTACCTGTTGAGGTACACATTGGAGATGTGACACACCATTGCAAACGCGTTTGCTTGCCAATGGTGTAAGACCTCCGATATGTACCTCAACAATAACCTTCACTGAAACCTTGTTATTCAAGGCAGAGCACAAGCGCACCTTGTTATTCAAGGCAGAGCACAAGTATAAGGAACTGGAGCAGTTGGATTGGAGCTAACAAAAAAACTGGTACCATGGATTGTCGTGACAGGCCCGTCTGCAACTTTGTTTTCCCCTGAGCTGTACTCGTATCCTTACGGACCTGGATACTCCCACGGGAATGGCGGCAGAAGAAAGTGAGTAATTGGCAAGAATTTTTCCGACTGAATAGCTGTCTGGAATTCCTGTCAAATGGCCCTCTGCGTAGGGTTGAGTGCTGCCTGCCTGCCTGCTATCTTACTCCCTCAGGATTGAGGATGTTAACGGTGTTGAACCTGTGCCTATTATCCAACATTTTGAGTATTGAGAAATCCATGCTATTGTAATATTAATAAATCCAGTGCCTGTTTTCCGGTCTTTTAGGTATTGAGGAATTGAGGAATCAACATATTTACCCTGTGCCTGACAGCTGGCATGTTGAGCATTGAAGAACACTATGCAGCTTGCAGCCTTTTGAGTATTGAGGAAGCAACATATTTGTCCTGTGCCTTACAGCTGGCATGTTGAGCATTGAAGAACATTATGCAGCTTGCAGTCTTTTGAGTATTGAGGAAGCAACATATTTGTCCTGTGCCTTACAGCTGGCATGTTGAGCATTGAAGAACACTATGCAGCTTGCAGTCTTTTGAGTATTGTGAGGAAACAACATATCTATCCTGTGCCTGACAGCTGGCATGTTGAGCATTAAAGAACTCTATGCAGCTTGCAGTCTTTTGAATATTGAGGAAGCAACATATTTATCCTGTGCCTGACAGCTGGCATGTTGAGCATTGAAGAACAGTATGCAGCTTGCAGCTGGCTCTCAGACACAAGTCAGATTAGGGCAGACTGTGCTACCTTCTAAGCCTGCTATAGATTTGCTTTAGACTCGCACCATGCATCACCTTTAGACTGCTTTGGACTTGCTTTAAACTTGCTTTAGGCTTGCTTCAGACTTGCTTCAGACTTGCTTTAGATTTGCTTTAGACTTGCTTCAGACTTGCTTCAGACCTGCTTTAGACTTGCTTTAGACTTGCTTTTGACTTGTTTTAGACTTGTTTCAGACTTGCTTCAGACTTGCTTCAGACTTGCTTTAGACCTGCTTTATTGCTTCAGACTTGCTTTAGACCTGCTTTAGACTTGCTTTACAATTGCACCATGCATCAACATTACTCCAAGCAAGCCATCAGGAAATCGGTTTTTATGTTGCTTATTAAGGGCCTTTCGCACACCTTGAAATGCAGACGGGATCAAAATGTGTCTTCCTCTGCAAAAGGGCTGAGCCAGACAGGTGTGCACACGGTTCTTGCAGCAGAAATAGCAAACGTTCACAGAAGCAGTTTGAATCTAAACAGCCTGTTAACTAGTGCTCACACCAGCCAGGGCCCATAAGGTCCGTTTACTGCTGCATTACTACTGTGCTGTGTAAGTACTATGTTACTTTAATTTGTGTAAAAGAGGACAGCGACAGCTGTAGCCTTCACCCTTAAAAGCAATATTTTGTTGCTCTATTTAGCTTTGAGGCGGGATCAGGGCCCAGATTGGATGTATGCTACTTTAATAGTGAGATGTTAGTTTGTCCACCTGCAAGTAATTTCAGCCTGCTCTGTGCCGAAACTTCCTCGTTATTGAATTTCAATTTACTTTTTTACTCTTGATCTATGTCAGTAGCAATTGTGCTGTACGCCACGCACGCTTGTAAATTTGTATTGTACCTCTTGATCAGGAGACGGAAAGCCCACCATAGACTTGGCAAACCTGAAGCATCTTGACACTGCTCAAGGTGCGGTTTCCAGGGCTGCTGCAGCCGCTCAAAAAGCGGCAGCGGAGAGAACTGAGGAGCCTCAAAGCGTGCGTACAGACCCTATGGTGGCAGCCGAAGTGGCTAGACAGGTGAGTAATCAGAGTGAAGGGTTGTGTAAAATGATGAAGCAACAGCAGGCAGAGCAAAACCTGAGGGTGACGTGAAATGCTTAGATTCATGAGAGATGGAAATTGTGTTTAGGCGCGTTGCCTGGCAGATGTGTATTATTTTATACCAACCGAATCAGTGTCGTTCTATTCTGTTTGCATCGTGAGATGGCGTTGGAATTATTTACAGGGGCTAACAACCATTGTCCTCACAAACTGCCCAAAGGGGAGAAGAAAAAACAAAATTGAAATTTAGTAAAGAAGAGCAGTTGCGAGGACCAAGGAATTAAAAGATGAAGAAACAGGAGAGAAACACAGATAAAAGGCGAGTGATAAAGTGATATCACTTTGCTGCTCCACAAGAACTGGAGTTCAAGTGTTACACACTGAACTCAGCCGTTAGTTTCAAAAGACAGGCGATAGAGCCAAGTGACCCTGGTGTGTGTGTGTTTGTGGGTTTGTGGGTTTGTGGGTTTGTGTATGTGTGTGTGTGTGTGTGTGTGTGTGTGTGTGTAAGAGTGTGTGTGTGTTTAAGAGAGTGTGTGTGTAAGTATGTGTGCAGGTCGTAAGCCAGGCTACACACAAGGACAGTGCGCATGCAGCAGATTTTCATCAAGTGTGTGGTCAGCAAACATTGATCTTCAATTGTTTAACCGATGTGTCAATACTTGCCACAGTGTAAAGGCTGAGGAGACACTGGAAGCTGTATTTTTGCAACCCTTACTTGTTTTACGCCACTAAAAGAGTTGCTAGTGCTGCCTTTTTTTGTAATTGCCATACATTCTGCACGCAATTGTGCAATAGTGAGACACACACTTGCACACACAAACAAACACACACACATACATACAGAGGGAAGTGATGGTGCAGGCCTCAGATCGCATGGCAGGCGAAGACATCCTCGCTGACCGTCCACCCACCCCTGCTGATAGTACAACCACGCAGGGGGACGTGTCCACCACACAACTCATGGACCATGTACCCAGCGCCGTAGCTTCAACTGAGGTAAGGCAGGCGTCAGTGGAGGTAAGGCAGGCGTCAGTGGAGGTAAGGCAGTAGCGTATGCAACGGAGGAGTGAACAGAGGTAAGGCAACAGTGGAGGTAACTGAGGTAAGGCAACAGTGGAGGTAACTGAGGTAAGGCAACAGTGGAGGTGACTAAAATCAGGTGACAGTGGAGGTGAAGCAACGGAGGTAGGGCAGCAGTGGGCACAACTGAGCAATACGCTGCAATGACTGGGATCCTTGCCTCTTTTGTCAGGTCAGTCGCTTAAAAGGCCAGGGGTACTCTGTGCATGAGGGGTACTCTGTGCGTGAGTCTTGGCAGTGACAAGGCCGTTGTGCAGTACGCTGGGTGATGTGTAGTACTTTGCTGCTCCTCTCAAAAAGAGAGGGAAGCGGTGATCAGGGCTGTTTTTCGAATGTCCACTGTCAATGCCAGAGGTCATGATTCTGGCAAATGACAATGACAATGACAAATGACAATGACAATGACAATGACAAATGACAATGCCAGACAAATGACAATGACAATGACAAATGACAATGACAAATGACAAATGAAAATGACAATGACAATGCCGGAGGTCATGATTCTGGCAAACCTTCCTTCCTTCCTGGTCGCCTGTATAACTTTGCTAGGCCGTGCCATTGGAATACAGGGGCTGCCGTAGCAGCAAGCAAGTCCATTACTAGCCAGGTCAGATGCCAACTAGATGTGTTACAGAACCTCTCCTTTGTATCTTTCGAGGTAGCTACCCTGAAAGCCTAGTGGTCCATGGTCAGGCCAGATTCTTTGGGGTCGCAGGTTCGAATCCGGCTGATAGCGTAAGTTATTTGCTGTCTGACAGCAATGTCTCCGCCTCCTTTGTCTGTGCTTGGGGCGTTATCACCGCTTGCGTATTGATATCTATTCCCTTTAATAAGAGGTTCATTCCAGCATTGCGGGAAGGAAAGGGATAAAAAAACTGTCTAGGCAATAGTTATCATAATAACTAAGGTCAGGCAAGCAGAACTTTGGTCAGTTAAGAGTGACCTTCGATTAAATAATTTCTCTGTGGTGGAAGAGGTTTGCGGTATTTGTTACAGCAGTGCCTAAATTTCCGTTATTGAGGTGACCCCTGGCTTTCACTGTGTAGTTGTTTTAAAGTCTTTGAATGTAGGGTAATCCTAACTTAGGCATACCTTATGCACGTAGGCAGTGAAAAGCCTGCATCATGAACTAAAAGTTCAACTGTGTAGTTGTTTAAAGTCTTTGAATGTAGGGTAATTCTAACTTAGGCATACAATATGCACGTAGGCAGTGAAAAGCCTGCATGTATAAAAAGTTCCTTGAGGTACTGTAAAACTCCTACAATAGAGAAATCCAAGTTATTCTTTTGCTTCAGGTTCTCGCTTTGGGAAATTAAAAGGAGAGGGGAATAAATGATGGCAATGCAGTGAACTACTTGCTAGAGAGGCATATAATGTAATTCTCTCCTGTTATGTAAGTTTGATTTGTGCAGATCTGAATTAAATGCAGTTATGCAGTATTACTGACATGGTGATACATAGGTTTGTATAAAACAAAAACAAACTAGTTTACGCAGGTGGACTTCTGCGTTAAGAAAAGAAAATTGCTTGCTAGTGCTCTACAGTGAGAGCTCACTCTTCCCAAAAACCTTCTGATTCTACTGTATGCTTTTGTAAACTGACCTTACAGTTGCTTAAATCAACAATTTCCCAAAGTTTACAGCCAAGCCTGAGGTCGGCTGAGAACAGGCCTTCAGCACCACCACTGTCAGTCGTGAGTCTCACATCGTGCGGGAGGTCGGCTGAGAAGAGACCACCTCTCAGTCGTCCGCTCCTTTCAGTCCGCTACTTTCAGTCGTCTGCTACTTTCAGTTGTCCGCTACTTTCAGTCGTCTGCTACTTTCAGTCGTCCGCTTCTTTCAGTTGTCAATTTTTAATCGTGCCACAGGTGGACGCAGTGGCGGATGTTGCTGCTGCAGCGGGCGCAGACGCAGCAGAAGCTGGCACAACAGCAGAGACCGAGGATGGCACAGAAGACACCTTCAGCACCACCACCGTGTACCCTGATCATGCTCATGAGGCTGGAAGGGCAAAGGCCTCATCTCTGGACAAACAGTGAGTTGTTTGGAAGCAAGCTTGCGGGTGGGTTTTGCTGGTTGAGGGGTGAAAAAAAAGCAGGCAGTGAAAAACCACTCCCTACATTAATGAAGGGATAGAGGGTTGGTAAGGTGGCACCGAATGGTGTTTTTGTGTGTGAGGGAGGCGTAGGTGGTTAAAACTGGGGGGGAAGCACGTGTGGTCACTCAAATTGTTGTACATTTTTAGCATTACCAAAAAGGGAGGATGCCTCAGAACAAGGGCCACCTGCTGGTTTGTTGGGAAACCCTTCTACCGTTTAATTTATCAATGCTCAGGTTACGCATCTGCAGCACAAGATCAATTTATGCTATGAAATCCCTTAACTTGTCCATCTCCAGCACCAACTCACACTCTACTATGCGATTGCTGCAGCACAAGTTGCGGCTCTGCAGCACAATTTCACGTTCTGCTCCATGACTTCTGTAGCACAAAGTGCGAATTTGCAGCACGAGGTTAAATGGGTCCTTCATTCCCTGTTGGCAAAAAGAATGACTGACCCGTTTGCAACAGAGATTGTGCAACAGAGAGTGACCTGTTTGCAACAGACTGCAACAAAAACCCTGAGAGACTGCAACAGAGACTGCAACAGAGATGCAACAAAGAATGACTGACCCGTTTGCAACAGAGATTGTGCAACAGAGAGTGACCGGTTTGCAACAGAGACTGCAACAGAGACCCTGAGAGACTGCAACAGAGATGCCCGTTTGCTACAGAGAATGACTTACCCGATTGCAAGTTAGATTATGACTGACCCGTTGGCAACATAAAATGACTGACCTGTTCGCAACAGAGAATGACTAACCCGATTGCAAGTTAGAATATGACTGACCTGTTCGCAACAGAGATTGACTGACCCGATTGCAAGTTAGAATATGACTGACCTGTTCGCAACAGAGAATGACTTAACCGATTGCAAGTTAGAATATGACTGACCTGTTCGCAACAGAGAATGACTGACCCGTTTGCAACAATCGTGTCGGCCGTTCTTCAAGGCAAGAGTCAGCACAATGCACTGGCATATGTTTTTTTGCAAAGGTGTGTGTGCCCAATTAGTGCTACCTGCACCGATTGGATGTGCACAAGTATTACTCTTTGTTCTGCAATACTTGCCAAACAAAACCTGATGGAAAGCAGTCATCAGAGCACCAAGCTCAGCATGATCATTTATCAAGAGTGTCACTGGAAACCTCCCAAAACCTACCCGCAAATTCGATTATAAGACAAAGGTGTCTTCTGACACTGACTGCATATTATTGTTTACGACCTACCAAGCTAAATCGCACACCAGCACACAAGAGCACCGCATGCAGACAATGTGCAAACGCTGGTTGTTGCAAATGAGCAGGGACACCCCCTATCCTCCCACTCCTCAGCATCGCATCAAAGAAGCGCCTGAGCTAGAGCCAGCTGCAGTATATCACAAATTCCACAGCCCTGGTCACAGCCCTGGGACCGTAGCTCCCGCCGCTGTTCCTCATCCTGAGAGCAGCCTCAATCCTGAGGCAGAGCCTGGGCAAGAGCTGCGAACCTCAATGGATGCTGCACTCTCTGAGGTATGTTTAGAAAAGTATTGCTCTACTTTGAATGTGCAGAAACATGATGCAAGAATGCAAATGTGGGGAGGTTGTGTTGGCTCTATTTTCTAATTGGTGCCTGCTCATTTTATTATTTTTTTATCCATGATGGTGCTCTTGCGTCATTTTGTATTAATGATGGTGCTACTTTGGATCCTTTTTGTGATCAGTTATGGTGCTTGCACTTGCAGCAGGGCAATTGGTTCCCACATCCTCTCTGTTCTGACTGGAGGGATATTGAAACCGCATGTTCTGGTGATGTGATACCGATTAATGTGCAGATGGCATAGATTGAATCCAGGGTTCAGAACAACTAAGTCCAGAAGTGTGGCTAAGAAATGATTGGGACGCATTCTGATGCTGTTATTGAGTGACAGGAAAGAGCGCTCATATCTAGGCAGGAGGGCAGCGCACAGTACAGTGTCTTTATCCTTTACACTCTGTAACCTTTACACCTTGCCCAGTTTGTGTCTATCCGGGACACGGATAAACAAAACGATTTTGAGCCCAAAGTGTTGGACAAGATGCAAATTTAGGTACTTGGATATGAGAGAGAGACCAGATGATGCTTTTCAAGATCCTCCGCTTGTAGGATTTAATCAGATGGTCTGTGGTAGGGGCGCACGACTCAATCCTCAATGGGACGGTCTGTAATAGGGGCGCATAAATTAAGCCTTAATGAGATGACATTGGGCTCTACAATCTGTAATAACTGGGCTGAGCTCCACGCTCTACGATCTGTAATAGGGGCACACGACGTGAGCCACAATGGGATGGTCTGTGGTAGGAGTGCACGACGTAAGCTTTAATGGGATAGTCTGTAGGGGTGCATGGCATCGATATTGCATTGATCTGCCTGCCTCTTAACCCCCATAAATTTTACCCGTTGGCACCTGCGCGTATTCTGCCAACCCAATTCCCCACCGTGTCCGTTTTGGCTGTGTTTATCTTGCGTTCAGCGCATTTCAGGTTTGTAAAGCGGGTGTCTTCTACCAATGCAGCGCAAAGGCGCATCTCAGGTTTGTAAAGCGTATATCTCAAATGTGTAAAGCCTGCATCTCAAGTGTGTACGCGTGTATCTCAAGCGCATTTCAGGCTTTGTGAAATGTGTATTTTCTACCAATGCAGCGCACACAGCGCATTTCAGGTTTGTAAAGCGTATATCTCATATGTGTAAAGCGTGTATCTCAAGTGTGTAAGCGTGTATCTTAAGTGTGTAAGCGTGTATTTCCAAGTGTGTAAGCGTGTATCTCGAACGCATTTTTGTAAAGTGTGTATCTTCTACCAATGCAGCGCACACAGCATGAACTGAATTGTCGCATACTTGCCTAGCTAAGCAGAGTCTTCTGTCTAATATTTGTGACCATTGTAGGTCCGTGAAGCCATAAGTCATATGTACCGCACCCAAAGCGATGAGCCCCTGTATGCCCGCGGTTTTGCTCCCAACCCGCCGCTAGCGCCTAGCCTACCTTCTGCTCCAGAACTATTGTCAGGTGAATTTAAGGTACCCTTTGTCCAACTTGCAAAAAGAACGTTGAATGAATTCAGCGTTGCATGCAGGTCTTGCCATCCTTTCGACATGCAGCTCATAATCATGATTTCAGCATGGTATGCATGCGTTGCCATATTTTTGAATACTACTTCAAAGCTATTGCATTACCTGTCTCAGCTTGTACAGCTTTCAGGAGCAAGCTCCTTTGGTCAGAGGGTCATGGGTTGCATTAGAATACAAAGCTATTGCATTACCTGTCTCAGCATTTACGGCTTTCAGGAGGAAGCTCCTCTGGTCAGAGGGCCGTAGTTTGCATTTATTTACAAAGCTATTGCATTACCTGTCTCAGCATTTACAGCTTTCAGGAGCAAGCTCCTCTGGTCAGAGGGTCATGGGTTACATTAGAATACAAAGCTATTGCATTACCTGTCTCAGCATTTACGGCTTTCAGGAGGAAAGCTCCTCTGGTCAGAGGGCCGTAGTTTGCATTTATTTACAAAGCTATTGCATTACCTGTCTCAGCATTTACAGCTTTCAGGAGCAAGCTCCTCTGGTCAGAGGGTCATGGGTTGCATTAGAATACAAAGCTTTTGCATTACCTGTCTCAGCATTTACGGCTTCCAGGAGGAAAGCTCCTTTGGGCAGAGGGTCATGGTTTGCATCTAAGGTAACAAAAGCAAGCGGAATAAAATATCCAGCGCGCTTGCTTATTCGTCTAATGCCCTACTATTTTATTATTATTATTAAGGCACGGCCGGCAAAAACGCTACTGTCACTGTTTGAAGTTTCCCCTTTTGCCTTTGAAGGGAGGATTCCTCCAGAGTCGTTCTTGTCCCTTGCTTCTTATGCAGTACTTTTGCAGTGCATAACACGCACGTAGTGCTCTTTTTCAATACTGCAGTATAACCGGTAGTCAAGTATGTAGGAATGGCCAAAAACGTACACCTATATGCACATATGCACCAGATGTGACCGTATATCTGGTTGTTTTCTGCCAAACATACATATATTGACCATATATATATGGTTGTGACCAACCCTACAATTACTCGTTCCATATCATACTGGGGTTGTAATGAGCCTGTGTGTTCACACTGTCGCACGTGCTGCAGGGAGAAACCATGATTTTGCTCCCATAGGGACCTACATTCCAATGGTGAGTGCAGCGAATGGAAAAGTGTAAGGTGTGTTCGAATGCCCTCTTTGTCGGGACTGTGTCATCGCTTCAACCTTTCAGTTTTCATGCTCGAAAGCGGGCTACTCCGTTCATCTTAATGTTCTCTCAACGACAATTATTTATCCCAAGCTTAAAATTTTTTATATTGCTAAATTACAGATCAGAGTACACTTCCTAAAATCAATGTCTTCATCTTCTTTAGGCATTTTGTGTATGCAGAATACGTGTTGCTTTCTCCTTTGCCTCTAATGCACCTGACCTGAAAGAAATCACACCGATCAGACTAAAAAATTTCAAATCAAAGTCTTCTTCTTTTGCATTCTGTGTGTGTGCAAGCTTATTGTCGCTTTCTCCTTTGCCTCTATTGCACTTGACCTGAAAGACATTTCACCACGCACACACCATCCACACCGACAATGAAAGCCTTTGTTAAAATGTAGGAACCACCTGATGCTCATGAGCAGCCTCTATTGAGCTATCTACAGACAAATGGGGCTTTGTCTAGCTTGAACTGAATTTTGGCAGTTGTTTCTTACTTTACTGTGGTGCAACCCTCCTGATCCCCATTGATTTTTCCTTTCCTTTTCGCGGTGGAGGAGCTTTACGGTACTCGGTACCAAAGTGGCTCCTTTTCCTTAATTAATATGGGGAGTGGCTTTCACTGCCTGCGTAGTATTTTCTTTTCTTTTGTGGTCCCTTTCAGCGTATAGCCGTTTCCGTTCCTGACAGCAGGTGGCAGAAGGGCGTACCGCTGCAGATGGCGGTGGTGCTGCCACTCCATCTTTGACACCAGCAGATCCTCTGCGTGATCAGCTGCTGCGACTCAGGTATGTGAGGTTGGAAGTCTGCACACAAGTTTGGGTGTGAATGTGGGTGTGGGTGTGGGGGAGAGGGGGGGGAACAGAAGATGGGTGACGAAATGATTCCATATGCATGCTTAATAGGAGGGAGATTACATATGTTTCTGCGGTGGCCTTCAAGCTCCATGCACGCCGATAGTGTTGGAAGTGCCGCTTCTGGGGCTGGGGGGGGGGGCAGGGAACCTGGTTGATGACCAGACTTAGTGAGAAATTGCTTTATTTAAGTGATGACCGGACTTATTGAGCAATTGCTTTTCTTCTCAAGTGACGACCAGACTTAGTGAGCAATTGCTTTTTTAAAGTGACGACCAGACTTATTGAGCAGTTGCTTTTCTTAAGTGACAACCCGGCTTAGTGAGCAATTGCTTTTTTAAGTGACGACCAGACTTAGTGAGCAGTTGCTTTTCTTAAGTGATGACCAGAAAGACAGCGTTGACGATAGCTGCCAGGTTGTAGTTGCTTCTGCATGCAAGGACTGTGGCTTTAGAAAGCATCGGAATCACGACTGCTGTGTTCTAGGTTTTGAGGGCACAGGGTGAGAGTTGTCTCTATCTGGCATAAATTAATACCGTCCGTTCACGATCACTTCGGGAGCACACTTTCAAAAAATTAATTTAAATTACGATTTTGGTTCGTGAGGGGGTTTGGGGATTAATTTATGAGTTCGAGGGCACTTCGGGAGGGCCCTGCCGGGAATTAAATTTTGAGTTCGAGAGCCCCCTGTGAATGCTGCCTGTTCACTGCTACTGCTGTTATGGATGAAACAGTGACTGAGGCTGAAGCTGTGGCTGAGGCTGATGCTGCAAAGTGCTCAGAAGCAGGGAAAGAGAGGTTAGGGGGTTACATGCAGCAATTCTTGCCATCCTGCCCCTGCTGCTGCTGCTCCTGCTGCTGCTGCTGCTGTTGCTGTGCAGGCTGTTGTGCAGGCTGCTGTGCAACCGGACCATTGCATTGGCTGCATGGAGAGAACAACAGTGCTTGCATGTGTGCTTCCCTCAATCAGAGAAGGAACCTTCTCTTACACACTTGCCACGCACTCTGTATGTTTCTGAAAAGGCTGTGAGACAAGGGGGCTTCTTCTTGGAGCCGCGCGGGCGCCCCACACGCCTCTTCCCAGCCTCGCCCCTTGCCTTTGCCTCTTCCTCTTGCAGCTCCTTGAGCTGCCTCTCCCTCTGCAGCTTCTCACGGTCCCGCTGCTGAGCAACCAGCCTTTCAGCTGGGGACTGGGGCTTCAAGAACCCGGCCAGGGGGTTCACACTGGCGCGCTTGGAGCTCATTTCGATTTTCACCCTCAAAACCACTATAAATAATTAATTTATCACTTCGGAAGTCAGTTCGGAGAGGCCTGCAAGAATTAATAAAAATTTCCGTTTTCTGGCCAAATAATTATTTAATTTCCGAAGTGATCGTAAACGGACGGTACATGTGTTTTGCTGAGGATGGCTTTGCTGCAGCACCTGCAACGTGGGTGCTGAAGGAGGAGGCACTGGACTTCCATCGTCAAGGAGGCGCAGCTACTATTGATATCGTGTTTGATGTGTCTTATGCCTGTTGCAGCACCTGCAATGTGGGTGCTGCCTGCGATGTGTGTTATGCCTGCTGTGCGGGTCCCTGCTGTGTCTCATGCCTGCTGTGTGTAATGCCTGCTGTGTCTTATGCCTGCTGTGTGTATGCCTGCTGTGTCTTATGCCTGCTGTGTGGGTGCTGCCTGCAATGTGACTTATGCCTGCTTTGTCTTATGCCTACCTGTGTTGCGTCTTATGCCTATCTTGTGTCTTATGCCTACCTTGTGTCTTATACGTATGCTTGTGTCTTATGCCTACCTGTGTTGTGTCTTATGCCTGCCTTGTGTCTTATGCCTACATTGTGTCTTATGCCTTGTGTCTTATGCCTGCCTTGTGTCTTATGCCTACCTCGTGTCTTATGCCTACATTGTGTCTTATGCCTACCTTGTGTCTTATACCTACCTTGTGTCTTATGCCTACCTTGTGTCTTATACTTATGCCTGTGTCTTATGCCTGCCTGTGTTGTGTCTTGTGCCTACCTGTGATGTGTCTTATGCCTGCTGCAGCACCTGCAACGTGGGTGCTGAGGGAGGAGCTAGTGGACCTCCATCGTCAAAGAGGCACAGCTACTACGGGGGGTCTCCTCCAGGCAGCACCAGGAGCAGCAACGTGTTTGACTCAAGCCACATTGGACACTTTGGTGGTGAAGGGGTTCTTGCATCTGATCAGGTGAACGCCAGTGCACACTTATTGCTCCTGTTGCTGATTCTACTGCTCTTGAGTGTGTTGCTGCTGCTGCTGCTGCTGCTGCTCTTGAATCTGCTACTGCTGTTGCTGATTATACTGCTCTTGAGTGTGTTGCTGCTGCTGCTGCTGTTGCTGCTCTTAATTATGCAACTGCTGTTGCTGACAACACTGCTCTTGAGTGTGTTGCTGCTGCTGCTGCTGCTGCTGCTGCTGAATCTTCAACTGCTATTGCTGATTGTGCACCAGTGAAAAACGCTCTAGCTAGGGTAAAGAGGACAGAGCATGATCAAAAGCAAAAAGATAGATGCTTGCTTATGTGTGCTTTTGCAAGCAATGGTGAGCTAAGTATGTTAGCTTGCCCTTTCTAGCCAAATATAAGCATAACATTTGAAATACAGTTATTCTCCTTTCTAGCCGTCTTTCCCGCCTTGCATTCAGTCTTTTTGCCTCTTAGCTTCTCTCAAAGTAATATTGAGCAAACGCCAGGCGTTTTTTTCATATACAATCTGTTAAATTCTTCCCTCCTTATAACAATCTAATCGTATCCCTACTCACCCTGTTTACTGCTTGCCAACTTTTACTGCTATGCTACTTTTGCTCGAACAGATCTTTTCCTTAAGGCCGTCCCCTCCTCAATGCTGCCAAGCTTCTTACCCCTTACTTCTAACCTTGCTCATTGTAATACTGTTTGTATGCTCGCACTGCACAGATCCACCCTTCAGTGCTGCTCAGATCCACCCTTCAATGCTGCACAGATCCTCACAGATCCTCACAGATCCTCACAGATGCTCAGATCCACCCTTCAGTGCTGCACAGATCCACCCTTCCGTGCTGCTCAGATCCTCACAGATCCTCACAGATCCTCACAGATGCCCAGATCCACCCTTCGGTGCTGCTCAGATCCTCACTCCTTTTCCAACCACGCTCACCGTAATGTTATAACCGCACAGGTGCTCCAAGGTCGCCCCCTCACTGCCAGCCAGCTCCTTTCCTCTCCTTCTTCCTTAGTACCACCTCCCTTCAGTCACACCCAGCAGCAGAAGGAGTCACTCAGTGAACCAGCTGCAGTAGGGACTCCTATGGGCCCTCACAGTGGCCCGACGAGAGGCATTGAGCTCGAGTCAGCAGGGTCCCTTGCACAAGGTATATTTATATTTACAGATTATTATAGCATGAAAGGCTACTTATACACAGTCATGTGCGGTATATGCATGGTGTACGTGAGGTGCTTATACGTGGCGAATGTTTTTTCCAAGTGGGCGTGTGGAACAGGTCTCAATTGGAATATTTTACTTTATAAGAATAATTGCACAGTGGTAAAGAACGGTCCTTACAAGAGTGTCTTTTGTAAGCACGTTATGTACAAATAAGAGTTGGATGTTAGTAAAATCGCGAGTGGTAACCTACCCACAGTCTATGAAGATAATTTGAAAGAACCGCACAGCGGATTTAGCTCTTTAGAAGTGTAGAGCAATATGAAGGCGATGTAAGGTGGTCTTTGGAATATGTCTTCTGTCAATTGATATGTTGTTTAAAACCTCACAACAGATCATTGCACACAGTGAAGAAACTGCAAGCCTCTTTTAGGCAGTGTGGCGCACTGAACGCAGTGCAAGCCTCTTATAGGCAGTGTGGCACTACCTCACAACAGATTATTGCACACAGTGAAAAAACGGCAAGCCTCTTTTAGGCAGTGTGGCACAGTGCACAAATTGCAAGCCTCTTTTAGGCAGTGTGGCACTACCTCACAACAGATTATTGCACACAGTGAAAAAACGGCAAGCCTCTTTTAGGCAGTGTGGCACAGTGCACAAATTGCAAGCCTCTTTTAGGCAGTGTGGCACTACCTCACA
>Ga0307968_1001323_pt1 | contig 20096 bp, 25 predicted proteins | sample OrgLakmetagen650_FD_201834 | JGI IMG/M metagenome (GOLD analysis project Ga0307968, IMG submission 201834) | Saline water microbial communities from Organic Lake, Antarctica - #650 | ecosystem: Environmental > Aquatic > Non-marine Saline and Alkaline > Saline | place: Antarctica: Organic Lake...
ACCCCCCCCCCCCCCCACACACACATGCTCACACCCACGCACCTCGGCAAAGCTAGTGATGAAGGAGCCTCCGCTGCCCTTCTTGCCGGGCCCACCCACTCGGCGTTGCAGCAGGAAGTAGGGGATGGCCAACACAATGGTGAGGCCGATCACCACGATCAGCACCACAAAGGTGAAGTTGACCTCGGGGCTGGGCTCTGTGCGCTTCATGCTGTGTGGTGAATGAACAGGTGACGTACGTCAGTTTCGTGTCACACACGCACATAAGCAATTCCACACACGTTTGAGGCCAGGCTCCGTGTGTTACATGCAGTTTGGCGAATGAACGGTTGGCGTACTTCAGCAAAAGCTTGACATCATACACGCACACAAGCAATTCCACACACGTTTGAGGCAGGGCTCTCAGTGCCTTAAAATCTGCTTGGAGGATAACAAAGGAACATGCGTGGGCCTGTTGGCCTTGCGTCACTGCCCATTCTACTAACCACAACCATGCCAACTCACTTGCTGTAGATCTGCATGTACTTGGCCTCCATCTCATCAGGCGACAAGCCTGTGACCTTGGACTCCAGGGGGTTGGGGTCAGCCTTGGGGGTCTTGCCGTCTGCGCATGTCACGTCAGCATTGCTGGCCATGAACGCATCCATGTCAGCCTCATTGGACAGATCCTGGACGTGCCTGTGACAGTGGAGACAGAGGCAGCAGCGTCAGCAATTGCACTTCCTTTGGTGTGTGTGTGTGTGTGTGTGTGTGTGTGTGTGTGTGTGTGTGTGTGTGTGTGTGTGTGTGTGTGTGTGCGTGCGCGTGTGCGTGTGCGTGTGTGTGTGTGTGCGTGTGTGTGTGTATGTATGTGTGTGTGTATGTATGTGTGTGCACGTTATGTTGGGCAGGTCCTGGACGTGCAGTGACAAAGGGAATTTTGTAAATAGGAAGTGACTTCAAATTCATGGAATCAAGCAACCAACAAGGTCTGTTGGTGTGTGACACGAACTGTCGGCAACTCTCACTTGGTGAACGCCTGCACGTGCAAGCGCACCCACACCAACATACGCAGGCAACGAGATGGACGCAGCAAGGAGTTGGTGACTAACACATGGGTGGACTCATGCTCCATCTTGCCACCACATGTATCAAAGTAACAGACACACACATGCAGCTGGGCACACATGACACGGACGCACCAGTTGGTGACAAACACAGGGGCGGACACGTGCTCCATCTCGCCACCGTACATCAGCACGTCAGCCTCGTTAGGCTCTGAGCCCTGCGTGTGCAAAACGACCAAAGAACTGCTGCTGGCCAGAAGCAACGACTATGTCAATATCGTGGCGCAGGTCAGACAGTACTAATCGGACCTACTTAGCTCTGTGTGCAGCCATGGCGATCAAAACAGGAAAGTATGTATAAAAGCACTTGCTTGGCTTTGGCCCTGCTTGTATGGATTGCAAGACCAAAATGAGGTGGTTTGACGGGGCACATGAGTGGAAAAAATGTAGGTAGGAACGTAGGGCACATGAGTAGACGGAATGAGGGCAAATGTAGGTGACACAAGCGTGCTGAGCAACAACATACCGCTCCAAACGCACATGCCTGGTTACAATGCAGCCTCTTGCACAACGCATGCAACTCTTAGGCTAGCGACATCGCAAGGACAAGTGTTTTTGCTCCTTGTTGAGTATTTGAGCGCCCCCTTCCCCCCTCCAGGCACAAATCCCCACCCCAATCCCAATCCCAATCCCAATCCCAATCCCAATTATATAGACATGCGTACCTTGCTCAAGTCCCAGTCGCCGAAGGTGGAAGAGTACCACAGGGCGCGCTCTTGGCCAGCGGGACTGTTCTTTCGCCTATGATCATTTTGGGCAGCAGCAGACAGAGGCAATCGACAGCATGTCCCTGACACTCATTGACTTGAGTGCCCTTGTGGTGCAAGCTTGAGTGCGTGATGCGAGTAGTCAATATACAATGTACATGATGAATTGTCAGTATACATGGTTGCAAGCATCAGCAGATGCTTTTGTTATGGAACGACAGCAGTCTCTCTGCTGCAAGGAGTCACGCACAAACTTAGCTTTGAGACTGTGCGTACCTGTACAGAGGCTTGTTGTTGTAGCAGGACTCCAGCTTGTAGATGCCATCAATGTCCTTGGCAATGGCTCCTGCCTGCGTTTAAATGTGTGTGCATGTGTGTAAGTGTGTGTGCGCACGTGTGTATGTATGTGAACGAGGGAACAAGTCCCCTTGTCACTTCCCCTGAGGTGTGTCAGCATGATGCTTGTGAAGGGCTTAAGCACATGCTGTGCCTGTGCACAGGCTTCCTCGCTCAAAGCTGCTTGCATAGGCTGTGAACATTGGGTCTTTGCATAGGCTGTGAACAATGGGTCTTGGCATAGGCTGTGAACAAAATGGGTCTTTGCATAGGCTGCGAACAATGGTCTTTGCATAGGCCGTGAACAATGGGTCTTGCTTTAGACACATGACTGCTGGCAGCCCTGCAAGCCGTAGGGACCTGTCGTCAAGCCAGGCTCATCGGAGCCGAGAGGTTGAATGAACCTGCCAGATCACGTAATAAATTAGCTGCCTGGCAACAAGAGCTCTGTCTCCTCCCTCAATGCCCAAGGTGTCGTCACCGCTTGCGTAAGAATTGTTACGGACGAGTAGCGAGTGGCAGGACGCTCTTGACAGGGTCAGGCTCACCTGCTTGACCTTGACCTTGATGTCACAAGGCACAGAGTTCTCTGGCAGCACTGGCTTGTTTGTCACAGGGTCGATGGAGCAGTCATCAGACTGGGCATCCTGTTGCGTGCATGTGTGAGAGAGTGTGTGTGTGTATGTGTGTGTGCATTTGTGTGTATGTTTGTGTGACCTGTTGCTGGCCAAAGATGTACCCATGCTGCATCTTTACGTCACAAATACTGGTGGGTCCATGACATCCAGTGTACGTAGAGACCCTCGGATCTTTCCAATCTATGGGCATATACTTGTAGGCGCAGACGCGACCCGGATGCAAGCGACAAGTAAACTCTGACGATGTTACTTTGAGAAATGTACTTGAAAAGTTTGGTATGAGCACGCGCCATTACCATTTGCGACGTATTGTGCCAATATTACTTTATACTGCCCATAAATAAATTACTTTGGTATGAGTGAAGCAGGATGTGTTTCATTCTTGTGGGTACCATCAGCCAATCTTGGCAAAGATACGTCTCACCAGGTAATGGCCATACGTTGCCAGTGTAAATGATGCATGAAATAACGGAGTAAAGTTGTGCAGAGCACGAGTGAAAAGTCTTACCTCGTAGTAGTAGTCATCTCCATAGCCGGCATCATCATCAGCGTAGTAGCCGTAGTACTCGTAGTACTCTTTGTCAGCATCTTGGTAGTACCTGCATGGTATGTGTGTGTGTGTGTGTGTGAGTGAGTGTGTGTGTAAGTGTGTGTTAGAGTGTAAGTGTGTGTATGTGCTGTGCGTGTGTAAGCCAGCCGGTGTAAAGCACAAACGAGCAAAAGCGATCATTTGGCAGTGCTACTTTGCAAGCAGTGTCAATGTGGACGTGTGCACCCCCTCAGTCAAGCCCAATGCTAGCTAGCTCATACATACCCGTAGTCGTCATTGTACAGGTCATCATAGCCCATCGCGCCACCTTCACCATCTCCGCCTGCGTCCCCTCCTGTGTAGCCTGTACGGGTGCGTTGAGAAAAATGTCAGAACTCTAGTCCTGGCTGAGACCTGCACTTCCCACTCTTAGTGTCTACAGAGAGTTCTCTCTATGTTACAAGACAGAGCCTTCCCATAGGCTTCCCTTGCTGAAACCCTTTTTCAAAGTGGGGCTGACCCCACCCTTATTGCTTCTCACCCCGTGCTCATTGCACCACGCAACACGTTACGAGAAGGCAAGATGAAGCCCGCTCGTTCCCGTGAGAGTGTGTGGGGAGACCCATAACAAACATGGACGCACCTCCGTACCCGTCGTCACCGTCGTAGCCCCCTCCGTAGTCGTCGTAGACACCCCCTCCGTAAGCGTCTTCGTAGTTGTAGCTGCGGGTGTGTGGCGGTGGGGAAAGGGGTTGGAAAGAGGGGGGTGCGTGCACACTCTGGGCAGGAGCAGGGGCAGCAGGAGCAGAGGCAGCAGTTGCTGTGAGCCTTGCTTTGCTTATTAGGGGAAGGAGTTGGTGCAATGAAATCAGCCCAGCTTGCAGGTTAGCCACGCAAAAAAACAGCCTTGACACAAGCGACACCGGTGTCCACCCCAATGTCCTGTGCAGGTTCCTTGCCCACTGTTCTGTACTTATTTGTGTCACAGATGGACTGACACACACAGTCACACACACAACACGCAAAACAGGGGCACACGCTGTACGCAAGCACACGTTCAAAGGGGTTTAGGCTAAGAATTGGGCAATGCATCAATCAAACACTGAACATGAGCCACAAGAGGCACTGGAATAGAGGGGGAGGTGGTGATGGAAGGTGCGTGTTGGAATGGGCTGCCCCTGGGTCAGAGGGGGCACCTTCTTGAAGGCTTGCACCAACTGACGGTACACCACTCACCACCAGCAGCATCAGCCGTGTAACTAAAGAAAGACTCACCCGTCGTACGCGTCCTCGTACTGTGCAAACCCAAGGGCTAACAGAGCGAACAGCGCCAGCACTGCAGTAGAGCTACGCATGTCTGGCCAGAGTCAAGACAATATCTAATATATTATTATTCAACTTTGGTACGGAGAAACTTCAGGCAAATTATCCGAAACCAAAGCGATAGTGCCCGCGCGAAAGTAAATTAGAGCAAATTTTTTGGAGTGGAGCAGAGCGGATGTTTCCGGAGTGGAGATAAAGGCAACTCAATTCCAACGTACAGAATCACGAAGCCCGACCGCGGAGCTATTCAGGCCCAAAGTGCGTCCAACCGAATCGTAAAAACCCAGACTTCACAAATTTCTGAGGAAATGTGGGTATGCGGACAAATTCGGAGAATTTTCGGAGCGGTTGGAATCGCATTCTATCATTTCGGAGAGTTTTAATTGAGTAAATGAGTAAAGTCGCGTAGTTAGGATTGCGGGCAATGTATTGCTTCAGTCGGACGCTCCTCTCCTCACATGTTAATGTTAATATATTTGATAAATTAATAAAGATGCAGCAACTCCCCATCATCCCTGCGCCCCAGCACTGTTCCTTTGTGTCCCAGCAATGCTTCGAGCTGAAAAGCCCCGTCGAAATCTGCGTGGTGTCTAAGGAGAGTCGAGCGCACGAAATATGTGACTACATCGCTGGGCAATTAAGGGAGCACACCGACTTGGTGGTGAAAGAGGAGATCTGGGCAGCTGCGCTTCCCGAGTTGCAGGACAGGAAAAATGGCGAGGTCGGGTCGACCATCGTGCTGCAGGTCCTCGATGCACCCACCCAGGGAACCCTCCCCTTTCCACCCCCCCACCCAGCGGAGCACGTAGCACACGAGGCCTACAGCCTGAGCATTGGGCCTGAAGGTGCTGGTGCAGAGGGTTTACAACAGATGGAGCACCAGGGCCAGGGCCCCCTGCCCCCTGCAAGATGCCAAGTTACCGCGTCCACAGCGCACGGCCTCTTCAATGGGTGCCAAAGCCTGCTCCAGGTGTGCCCAGACAGGTCACACATGCACACACGTTTACAAGGATTACATCGAGAGCTGTTGAAAGCTGCGAGTGGCGTGCAAGAAGAGCTTCATGCAGTTCAGCATGCAGTTCAGTCTCAACTTCACACCCCCCCACGTATTTTGGGCAATGACTGGTTGATTAAAGCAATTGCTATGTGCAATGAGCATGCACCAGATGAAGAAATTTCTGCATTCAAATAAGTGTGCCTCGCTTCTGACTACGTCAGCCCACGCTTCACCGCCTCTTACAGCCACGTTCACTGGCACATGTCGCAATGCTTTCTCTATATCAGAGGGACTAAACTTTTTGCTGCTTTTCCCCCTGAAATTCATTGCGTTTTGTGACTCACACACACACACACACACACACACACACACACACACACACACACACACACACACACATACACACATACACACACACAGATACACACAAACACGCACACACACACTTGCGTACATGTATGCACACATACTCACGCGCGCGGACACACATGAGTGCACACACTAACGCATGCAGCACGTACACACGCACGCACACATGCACTCAGAAACACACACACACACATACAGACACACATACACTCACACCCAAACACACACACACACACACCCAAACACACCCAAACACACACACGTACACTTACCCAACCACATACTCAATCACACTTACCAGGTCCTCCTCATGCCCTGCTTGCCCCTTCAACCTACCCAACAATACCCACCGCAATCCCCAGCCCCTCCACCTCAAGGAGAAGGGGGCAATGATGGACATCCCTGGCAAAAGCTACAAGTGCCTCATTGCACGGTGAGAAGGGGAAGGGGGGGAGAGGAGGGACACAGGAATAAACGACACGTGTGTGTGTGTGTGTGTGTGTGTGTGCGTGTGTGTGTGTGTGTGTGTGTGTGTGTGTGTGCGTGTGTGTGTGCGTGTGTGTGTAAGTTTGTGTGTGTGTGCGTATGTTTGTTTGAATGTATGTGTGTGTGTGTGTGTTTGTTGTTTGATAAATGGGTGGAGTCGATATATGGTGTGTGTGACGCAGGGTGTACTGCACATGCATGTGGGCGAGTGTTATTTTCCTTGGGTGCTGTTTGTTAAGGCTTCTGTGGACACTCTTTGGCTACCTGCCAGCATACTGTATTGACTGCCAAGTGTTACTGTAAAGTCACGTTTGCTTCTTCTACCATTAAATAGCCCGCCACATTAATTGCTTATTTGCTATACACCCATGAATAGGTGCACCCGCTACACAGGGCGAAAAACTGGAATGAAGTGTTCAGTCATCATACGATTAGCAGGTCAAGAGGAACTGCTTAGTGCCAGCACTTTATAGCCCATAACCGCAAATGATACCAGGCTCAATGCTCAAATCTGTATTGCTTTAGCCTGACTGGATTGGGAGCGCAGTACGCCCACAAGATGATTTGCAAGTATCCTCTATGCGCAAAGCTATGCTCGTAAACAGAACGTTTGTACTCATGCCTTTTCCGTAGGTGCATGACGCCCCTCGGTTTCCTTGGAGAGGTTTCCTCATAGACTGTGGGCGCCACTACTTCTCCGTGGCCTTCTTGAAGCAGGTGTGGTAAAGGCCTGACATAAACATGGTTGTTCTATCCCAAGGGTACGGTCGCCATCTTCTCTGTTTGGCCTTTGCGACGCAAGTACGGCAAAATGTCTGAGAATTGAACATAACAAGCGTGAGGAGCGACCAGTGAAGGCGCTGGGAGGTGCCTTACCTTGAGCTTGTAGGCTTGTGAGTGTGTATGTGTGTGCGTGTGTATGTGTGTGTGCGTGTGTGTGTATGGGTGTGTGTGCGTGTGTGCGTGTGCGTGTGTGTGTTTGTGTGTCCGTGTGTGTGTGTGCACGTGTGCGTTTGTGTGTATGTGTGTGTGAGAGTGGACGTGCATGTATAATGAATACGTGTGTTTTGCTTGCATGCACACATGCCTGCGTGCTTTAGTGTGTGCATACATGTGTGCAAGTGTGTGCGTACATGTGTGTGTATGTGTGTGTGTGTGCGTATTTGTGTTTGTTTATGTGCCATGTGTGTATATGTGTGTGTATGTGTGTGTAAACAGCTTTAGATGTGGTCTTCAGAGGCTGTCTACACACACACACACATACACACACACACGCACACACGCACACCCACCCACACCTGCAAGCTTAAAGTAAGGCACCTCCTGGTGCCTTCACTGGTTGTTCCTCACGCTTGTTAAATTGGTAGAAAAGTCTGTGGACGGTGGGCGTCACTACTTCTCTGTGACCCTCCTCAAGCAGGTGCAGGAAAGAACTCTGTGGGGACGCACCTGTCTGTCTATTAAGCAATCCCCAACAACGGTGGGAGATCAAACGTAAAGGTAGTACTTCTGTAACAGAATTCACGTCAGACTATTAGATCTTGTTGGGTGTCTTTTTGCAGGCGTGTGCCCGTCCTGTCTTACTAGGGCTGGCCAGAACCGTAGTCACACACCATATATGACGTAATGGTTCTTCTGCTACAAATTCTTCATATATGCGTATCTACCATACGTAAAGAATATCACCGCCCCTGATCAACGTTGTTTGGGGGAGGCGGTCATCCAACTTTGTTACGTATCCTTCCAGATCTTGCAGGGACTTAACAAGATTTTGGAAGTGATCAAATCACTTTCGTGAAAAACTTATTTTGGGGGGTGTTGATGGTGAGTACATGTGTACGGTACGTATGGTTATGGCCAAACTCTGGTCTCACTAAAACCTGTCCGTCACCTTGGTCATGCTTTTTTGTGTTTTTAACGCCGAGACTGAGACAGTGCAAACGAAAATATGAACAGGAATAAGTTACTGGACCACTTTCACAACATGCATCGCTTCCAAGCACACTTCATACAAATGATTGATGCGTAAGTTCAAAGGTGCGTGCTTCCATGCGTCCAAACGCATCCTGATCCAGTGAAACTTAAGACTACTCAGGTTACCTACAGAGGCTTCTGCTCCGTCAATGAAAACTTGCAGGTGCTGGAGTGACGGCACTGTACCCAGCTTCAGAGCAGCAATACCCAACACACACATAGCAATCCTAACGCAGAGTGCACTGACACCTTGGTGGCACGCACCCACCCACCCACACACACATACACATACACATACACACACGCGCACCACGCACACAAAACACGCACACACAAAAAAAAACACACACACACTTACACACACTTACACACACACAATCTAACACACACGCACACACATGCACACGCACACAGGTGTTAAATCTGATGGCACGCTACCGGCTCAACCGATTACATTGGCACCTAGTAGAAGACCAGGTGAGCAGTTTGGCTGCCTGCAAGGCTCGTCCATTCCAGCAGCAACCCTGCCTCCTTGTGCGAGTGTCCCGCCTCCCTTGTGTAGTGTCCAAGCGAAGTGTCCACGCAGTGTTCAGTGCTGCACTGTAGATGAATGCCTCCCTTGTGAAGTGTCCATGCCGAGTGTCCATCAGTGTACAGTGTTTTACTGCGGATGGGTGCCTCCTCTAAAATGGTTAGGGGGTATTCAAGCACTAAAGGGTGCTCCTCCTCGGATCTGTGCCGGGTCCTCTAGAGCGTGCTGCTGCCAGAGGGTACGTTTAAGGGTTGGCCGCAACCCTTAAAAAACACCGTACGTGCTCGTATGTATGGTGACTCTCTTATTAGAAACACCGTACATACGCTGTGTATAAACGGATTGATGTATGGTTTTGGCCAACCCTGTATGTATACCATGCTCCATGTACTGGTTGCTACCTCTGAAGGGGTCCCCATCTGTGATGCCTCTCCCAACAGGTTATAGAACCAGCTTTGACTTGCGGGTTGCATGGGGTGAAAGGAAATTATTAATTACTGACTAATAACAAGCGGTGACTGTTTCTAGCTGGATACTTGACTGGTTGTATGGGGTGGATGGATTTAGCTGGATACTGACTGGTTGCGTGGGGTGACTGAATTCAGCCGGTGCTGGCGAATAGCATGAAGTGAATGGTCTAGCTGGATACTGACTGGTTGTATGGGGTGGATGGATCTAGTTGAATACTGACTGGTTGCATGGGGTGACTGAATCCAGCTGGTACTGGCTAAAAAAAGGGGGTGGGTGGATTTAGCTGGAGACTGACTGGTTGAGTAGGATGAATGAATCCAGCCGGTGCTGGCAAATAGCACGAAGTGAATGGTCTAGCTGGATATTGTCTGGTTGCATGGGGTGCTTGGATCTAGTTGGATACTGACTGGTTGCATGGGGTGACTGAATCCAGCTGGTACTGGCAAATAGCATAGGGTGGCTGAACCTTGCTGGATACTGAATGGTGTAATAGAATGAATAAAACCAGCTGGTATTAGCCAACTGCAGCTAGGTCAAGTCCTTGCCCCTCCTTTCGCCTGTGTCAAGGCCGGCAATGGAACAAGCAAAAGAAGGACCTCAATGTGAGCCATAAATTCACTCGTGCTCACACTGTCCTTCTTGCTCACCAGGCATGGTCACTCAGGCATCGTCAATTGGGCACGCTCACTCGTGCAAATACAGGGATGGCAGCAGTTCAGTCACTGCCTGGCCTTACTCCGTTATGCTCATGATATACATCGCATCCCTCTAGATTCCACGTTGCACAACCCAACCCAACGCAAAAGCTGCGACGGCTGTAGTCTTAAGTCCCTGCCTTTAACCCTTGGGGCCTAGTAGCAAGCCACACCTCTGTCACCTGCACTACACACACGGCACCTAAGTGGCTCCCTCACCTTATTTTGTGAGGGGTGCGTTTTCACTGCCTGCGTAATGCTTCCGTTCTTCTCGCACCCCACTGCACAATCAATGCGTAATGCAAATGTAGGGGTGGCGGCTAGAGATCAAGTCCCTGCCTCGCCTCACATCTGTGGGGGCCTGGCGAAAACCCATTGGCCCCAGTGACGATGAGAGTGAGGGTGATGGTGGGGGGGGAGATTACGAGACCAACGACAGCGTGCCCAGCAAGAAGCAGGGGGGGCGACGCATGGAGGGCGGCTTTTACTCACAGGAAGAGGTGTGTGTGTGTGTGTGTGTGTGTGTGTTTGTGTGTGTGTGTGTGTGTTGGTGTGTGTGTGTGTTTGTGTGTGTGTGTGTGTGTGCGCGTGCGTGTTTATATGCGCTACTATCTGAGCCAACGTGGCAGGACGGGCGCAAAAATTATGGTGGGAAAGATGGGTTTCTATGCCGCAAATGTTTTCTGCTCCAAAAATCCGTCCCTTGCACCTTTCTATTTATGTCGTTTACACGTACGTGCTGACAGTCAAGAGGTACGCATGCAGACACTTGAATCCACTTATGCACCAGTAATCATATACATCGTCCTCACTGCTCATGGAGATTGTGCAGCCTTCACAACACACACACACGTAGTAAGGCATGCGCACACGCAGTAACACGTACACAGACGTAGTAACACATGCGCACACGTAGTAACGCATGCGCACATGTAGAAACACGTACACAGATGTAACACACACACACACACGTAGTAACACATGCGCACACGTAGGAACTCATACACACACGTAGGAACACATACACACGCGCAGTAACACAAGCGCACACGTGCACCACGCTTCCAGGTCGGGGACATAGTGTGCCATGTTTGTTCTCACCGTTCAGTAAGATTGCGCCGCATTTTCACACAAAACACACACAACACACACACAAAACGCACACACGCAAAACACACACACACAAAACGCACACACGCAAAACACACACAAAACGCACACACACAAAACCCACACACAAAACACGCATACACAAACACACACACACACGTGCACACGTGCACCGCGCTTGCAGGTCAGGGATATAGTGCGCCATGCGTCCTCACTGTTCATTGAAATTGTGCCAGAGATTGAGCTGCCTGGACACTGCGTGGCTGCCTTGGCTGCCTACCCTCAAGTGTCATGTGCGTGCTGCTGCTTTACTCTTTGCTGCCAACAGTTTTAAAATAAGCTGAAGCCTTCATTTCACGATGTACCAGGGTAAGGCTTGAACTGATCAAGACGTGGCTGCCTGGCTGCCTGCACTCAAGACTCGAGCATGCTGCATCACATTTATTAGCATAATTGATTGGCTTTTGATGCCATGCTACGCCAGAAGAAGGTCCGCTGTGCAGCTGCCTTAGCTGCCTTTCTCAAAATATTGGGGCGTTTGTACGAGCGTGAGCTGTCGTCAGTAAAACACCTGGAGTCATTTTTATGCCAAGTGCCTGGAACTAATTTGTGCTCATGCCAAGTGCCTGGAATAATTTTGTGCTCAAGTGTCAGAGGAGAGGCTACCCCACACTACCCAGGGGCTTGTAGGTGTTCAGATTTCACAGGCATGTGGGTGAGGGGCTTGTAGGCCATACGATCCTAATGTGTGGCCCATTACACCTCATATTAACTCATGTAACCTCACACAGCCTCATATAACCTCACATGATATGTAGCCTGCTTAACCTTGGCTGCATGCCGCCGACGATGTCTGGCCTGCATCCGCTCGTTTTTGTGCTTGCTGAAATAGAAAGATGACCTCTGGTGGTAGCAAGGACAGAGGACAGAGGACCTGCTGCACGCACTGGCTGTGCACAAAGTACACAAACTTTTCCCTGATGTTCTGTTTAGCACGCAATTGGCTGCGCTAGTACTGGAAACTCCTGTATGTCTGTTTAACTGCTGCGTCGTTTTTTTGCGTAGGCACTGGAGAAGTGCGGCAGGTCTCACACCAGTGGGGTGTCCATGAAGACGTGTACTGTGCGGTACGTGTGTGCGCTATTTTTTGTTTTTGTGTGTCTTCGTACGTGTGTGTGTGGGGGGGGGGAGTCCTGTGCAATGTTCTAACTACGAAAGAAGGATATCAACTTTGAAAAGGAAACTTTTGCTTGCATCTAACAACGCCAGGATTGAAAGGAGGCATTTATTTCAAAAAGAAAAGAGGAAAAAGGGCCACGCAGGCAGTGAAAGCCACTCCCCACCTTACTCAAGGAAAAGGAGTCACTTTGGTACTGGGTACAGTAAAACTGCTCCAACAAGAGTAGAGCACAAAACATCACCAAGGATCAAGAGCGTTAAGTTATGGGCGCAGCAAACAAGCAACTCACTCAAATGTTTTCCCAGGGTCGAGAAGAGACGTTTGAGTTCTTGGGCACCGTGCTGAATGAAGTGGTGGACCTGTTCCCCTTCAAGTGAGTGATCCAGTCACTTGGTTTTGTTCAGTCATTCTGTTAACCCATCTCCTTTGCGATGAGTCCCAGCTGATACATGAACAATACAGGGTTGTTCAGTCTGTTTTTTGGGAGCAAGGGTTCGATGAAGTTCGTGAAAGTTCTAGAATCCTCAAACTGTTCAAAGTGCAATTTTAGATAAAGGACCCTTGAGCTCCTCCCCCCACCTTCAAATCTTCCCAATTAGTTGTGAATATTTATAAATAACTATAGAAAAAAGGGGCCGGAAGGGGACCATGTCATCATCATAGAGCAGAAAAAAGAGAACCTTCAGGTGCAGTGCAAGTACCGCGTTGTACAAATCCTTAGCAGTTCAGAAATGTGTGACAAGTTTGGCCTTAAGACCAAGGAAGCTTCCTGGTCTGATACAGATTATCATTATCATAAATAGTAAATTTTCGTTGACATGTTAATTTTCTGTACTGCAAGGAAAGAGTGGGACTGAACTGGGGGGTGCTGCTGCCCCTTGCAGCTTTGACAGACGCATGCTGTCAAGCTCGACAAACTCTTAAAAGTTTGTCAAACTTTGACCAAACTCCAAACGGCACTTTTCAAATTCGTTGAAATGCGTGAAAGTTTGCGAACCCAGACTTTTGGCCGAACCTCGAACTGAACAACCCTGGAACAATTTTACGGTTTTGCATTTCTTGGGAGGGAGTTTGCGTTTTGACCCTGTTTAAATCTGCTTGCATACTTTAAATAAAACCACTCAAGTTTGCCCGTGCATGGTGCGCATATCCATGCGTGCATGCTTGTATTTTGTATTCCGGTGCATTTTTTGGCGAGTACATCTCCACTCATGAATGCCAAAAAGATGTACAATTTCCTGCGCTAAACTATTGCATGCAAGTTTAATTTACAAATTTTCTGTATAATTCAATGCCTATTCGCTCACGTACATCCACGTGGGTGCTGAAAAGGTGCCCTACTTCCTGTGCTTGGATCTCAGCAACACACACACACACAATTCACATGCTAACCCATTATTTCATTTACAAAGGTACATCCACGTGGGTGCTGACGAGGTGCCCAAGTCCCGGTGGGCGCGCTGCAACGCGTGCCAAGCTCGCATGCGACAGGTATAGGGTATAAAAAAAAAAAAGGGCTGGTAAGCCTGCATGCGTTGAAGGATGGACGCTGCTAAGTTATAATGTGTCAGGTTTGGAGGCTGTTAGATACACACACATGAAAGTAAGGCTGTGTTTCTATGCCTGGAGGCTGTAAGTTATGCATGCTTTAAAGGATTTCTCGTATGTATTAGCGTATTCTGGCTATAACAATTGAGGACCATCTGCACGAGACTTGGTTTTTGTTATGCAATGTGTGGGGTACAGCACGTGCCCTATGGTATGTGGTGAAGTGATCGTAATGCACATCTGGTCCACAGGCAGAGAGCTCAGTTAACAAGAGCCAATTGCAGACGTGGTTCGTTTCACGCATTGTATGTGCGCCATGCAATGTGCATGACGAAATGATTATACTCTGCGTCTGATGTTGTGCAGAATGGCCTGGCCAGCAAAACACAGTTGCATTTGTGGCTTGTGTCCTGCATTGCACGCCTGCCATGCAACGTGACAAATAGCTGGCGATTTGCATCTTCTGTCGTGCATGAGGGCCTCTTGCTAACTGCAACGATAGCCAACTGCAGACGTTATCTGTGCCGTGCAACATGTGTGGCAATGAACGCTTACTTGGGTCATATGCTGCGCAGGAGTTGCATCTTCTGTTGTGCATGAGGGCCTCTTGCTAACTGCAACGAAAGCCAACTGCAGACGTTATCTGTGCCGTGCAACATGTGTGGCAATGAACGCTTACTTGGGTCATATGCTGCGCAGGAGGGCCTGGCCAACGAGAGCCAACTGCAAACGTGGTTTGTGTCTCGCATTGCGCGCTGGCTGGCCCTTGTTCACAACCGCACCGCCATGGCGTGGGACGAGGTGCGTGCGCGCGTTCGTGCTTATGAATGTACATGTTTATTTGCCCATGGCTGTTTGCATGTGCACATGTCTGTTTGTGGTGGGTGCAGGTGCAGGTACATGTGTGTGTGTGTGTGTGTGTGTGTGGATTTACGTGTGATACAGTTCTACCTTGGTGACCGCTGCAGCAGTTTCGAACTTCATGCTTCTCTTCCTCACTTTGAGACTTGCATCTGCAAAAGCTTTCTTCCCTCCCTCCTGCTTAGCTGAAGGGTTGGATGCATTTTCAAACAAACACAGTTGTTGACAACGAATATGGATGAATTGAAAGGATGGAAGCTCCATAAAATACGTTAAAATAGGGGCGAAAGGGTGGGGAACCTAAGGAACTGTAAGAACAAGACGTGGGAGTTCAATATCAAATAACAATGAGGCTGTGCTGTCCTCCTCTCTTCTCTCTTTTGCCTAATTTGGCCCAACGTGCAACAAAGGTTTGGTGTAATAAAAGGGATGGTGAAATAAAACGTTTGGTGAAATAAATAGGGATGGTGAAATAAAAGGTATGGCCACCTTTTCACCAAAGGCTTCGCTTTTCAGAGTTCCCTTATCGTCCCAGTGTTTGGATGTACACATACACACACACCCTGGGCGCCCAAACAGTGTCGCACATTCTTTCTGCCTGGTGGAAAGCCTTGCAGTATGACTTAATATTTGGTGTGTGTATGTGTATGTGTGTGCGCAGGTGCTGGAAACAGGAGGGTCTCCACACGTGGACGAGGTGGCTGTGATGTCATGGTAAGTGTGGGGTGTGCGTGCTAACTTCATCTGGTTCTCGCATAAGAAAGAGAAGGCGGCAACATCGACAGGCACTAGCCATGGATTGAAATGATGCAGGAGACGTGCGCTGTCACACACACGCACACACACACACACACACACACACACACACACACACACACACACACACACACGTGAATGAGCGGCAGGATTGTCGCAACGCTTGTGTGGGATGGGCAGCATTTTGCACACCCTGTTTGTCAATGTGGATATATGATAAATGGGACACAGATTCATCAGAGTTCAGTTCCTTGCATTCGGCCCGCACGTACAGTGGCACTGGGTTTTGTGCGTATATTTTTGCCTCGGGACACACATGCATAGGGTTGGCCAAGATCATACATGTATTCACATGAACGTACATCGTGTGTACGGTGTAAATGTACGTACATGTGTATACAGAGTAGGTTCAGCAATTTCGGCCGGAAACTTGCTTTGCGTATGGACATACACGGTGCATACGTACGGTTCCGGCAGGCTCTATACACATGCATGTGCAGCATGCATAGAACACACGTGCTCACACCCAAGCCCACGATTTGACCGTACTTCAGCAAACAATTTGCTCGTACGCATGCATACCATGCACTTACACAATTGAAGCGCACAGTCATACTGCATGCTGATACTCCTACAAGGCTGTGCAAGGTTTTTACACATAAAGGAGCAGCGCACAGTCATACTGCATGCTGATACTCCTACAAGGCTGTGCAAGGCTTTTACACATAAAGGATTGCCCTGTGATATGATGGTAACAGCCGCACGTAGAGCATGCTAGTCTCAGGCATTTTGTGAGCCTATTTTTCACACTCGTATATGCCCAGCATTCAGGCGTGGCACATTTGGTGGTATCCGAGCCACATATTTGTGTGAGCCCATTTTTCAAACTTTTATGTGCCCAGCATTCAGGTGTGGCACACTTGGTGTCAGGCATTTTGTGAGGTCTATTTTTTTACACGGATTGTGTGCCCAGCATTCAGGTGTGGCACACTTGGTGTCAGGCATTTTGTGAGATCTACTTTTCACACGTATCGTTTGCCCAAAATTCAGGCGTGGCACGCTCGGTGGTATCCTGGCCACGCTGTGTGGCAAGCCGGTGGTCATGACACCCAACACACACTGCTACCTGGACTACCGACAGCTCCAGAGGTGTGTGTGTGCGTGTGAGTTTGTGTGTGTGCGTGTGCGTGTGCGTGTGTGTGTGCGTGTGCGTGTGCGTGTGTGTGTGTGTGCGCGTGTGAGTTTGTGTGTGTGTGTGTGCGTGTGCGTGTGTGTGTGTGCGTTTGCATGTGCGTACAAGAAGAGTGTACGAAAAGTGCCTCCCATATGAGTCATTTATGTGTGTGTGTGTGCGTGTGTGCGCGTGCGTGTGTGTATGTGTGTGTGCTCCTAGCCCCTTCAGGTTGCAAGCATGTCCGAACAAGGCACAGTTCTGGAGATGTCACACATACATTACTATGAAGGAGTGACTGTATGGTGTGGTGTGGTACACACACAAGCAGAGCGTAAGGTTGCATACTGGACCTCTAAAGTGCGCACCACAAGCCAACTTCATTTGTATGTACTGCTCTGTAATAGTTGCGCACACACTTGTGCAGACGCATCTACACACACGCGCACGCGCACACGCACACACACATGCGCGCACACACACACACACGCGCACACACACACAGCACACGCACACACACGCACACACACAGCACACACAAGCACGTATGCACACACAGGCCCGGAGAGCCCGGTGCATGGTATGCCACGCTGCCCCTGCATACGGTGTTCGACTTTGACCCTGTGCCAAGCAACGAGGAGGCAGACAGGGCGATAGAGAGGTGAGGATGCGAGTGCAGGAATAGGAGAGGAAAAGCAGACATGCTGGTATGGTGTAACGTCGGCCGCTGCATGAGGGTAACCCAGCCAGTGTGAGGAGGTAGCACTGGCATAACAATGAAGGTGACAGCCAGTAAAACCAAGGTATCAACACGGCCAGTATGCGTGTCCGTGTGCATGTGTGTGTGCGCGCTTGTGTGTGTGTTTGTGTGTGTGTGTGTGTGTGTGCGCGCGTGTGTGTGTGTGTGCGTGTGTGTGTGTGTGTGTGTGCGCGCGCGCTTGTGTGTGTGTGCGTGTGTGTGTGTAAGTGTGTGTGTGTGAATTAGTGTATGCGTGTTGGTGTGTGCACTTACGTGCCTGTATGTGTGTGTATAATTTGTTTTATTTTGACCTTTATAGATGCTCATGCTCATATCTGTGTGTGTTCGTGCATATGTGCGTGCAGGCTAGGAGGCCGACGCCCCCAGCCCGCCCCCCAGCCGGCGCATGCCAACTTTGTCCAGCCACAGGTGTGTGGTCAGGCTGTGAATCATGTAAGGGCATTGTGTTGTCTAGTGTGCTTGAATAAACTGCGGTGCAATTTGGCTGTGAATCACGTAAGGTCATTGTCTAGTGTGATTGTTTGAACTGCAGTGCAATTTGGCTGTGAATCACGTAAGGTCATTGTCTAGTGTGTTTGTTTAAAACTGCAGTTATTGAATAAACTGCAGTGCAGTCAGGCTGTGAATCACGTATGGGGGGTACTGCAGCAAAATGCAGCAGAAAGCAATGTGTGATGCACCTGCTTTGTTGCGCATATCAATGTGTAACCTGACTGCACACACAAACATGCTAACACACACACTCACACACACACACACACACACCACACAGGCCACTGCAGCAGACGCGGCGGCCATTGCGGCAAGTGTGCTGGCCACCGAGGAGGCCGCTGCCTCTGTGGGTGAGGGAGGAGGGCCCATGGACTCCAGCCAAGGAGCTGACGCTGCTTCAGGCATCATGCGGGAGCCCTCAGGTGAGGATTAATGGAAAACTGTACGCACGTCATAACTTTAGGTTAAGGGTAATGGGGGGGGCCTATGGACTCCAGCCAGGGTGCCGATGTACCCAAGGCAGCATGCGGGAGCCCTTCTGTACTAATGAAGAAGAGAGGAATGAAGAAAAACCCTCGCCGAAAGTCAGGCCAGCCATCCCTGTGAGAGTTCTTGCCCCAAAGCTCCCACCCACTTTTGAGTATGCAGGACCTCAAGCTGGACCTAACTGAGCAACTCTGCACACTCAGTTTGTGCCGGGGGGCGCCCAGGGTGCGGGGCCAGGATTCCCCTGCCAAAATGGGGTCCTCAGAAAGTGGCCCCGCGGCTTGCCTCACCCACAACGATGGTTGGACATAATATTTGGAGCATTATGAGGGGGGTCCGGGGGGCGGGGGCGGGGGTCCAGGCAATCGATCAATTTTGGCCGGGAAAAGCTCGATTCTATGCAAGGAGCACAGGGTGCATGGTTTGGGAAGCCAATTTGTGCGACTAGTTTTATAAATTAAAACTTGTAAAAGTTGTCAGTGGCATGTCGGCCAACTCCAAAGGTGACACTGACAACATTTGAAGTTTGACGAGTAAAGAGCAGTTTAGCATGCACAGCTGGTGTGGGCAGGCAGTGAAATTTGAATCCATAGCCTTTGAAAATCTTAGCTGTCGCTGCCCACCACGGCCCAACCCCAGCATTCCAGACCATAAAACTTGACAGGACATGCCTTGGGAGCATGCTGAAGGGCTCCCGACACTCAGGTGATGGCCAGAAAGCTTGATTCCAGGGTTTCCAGAAATGCACCATTTTTGCCCAGCAAACAGGCCCACGCACTAAGTCCTTTAGGGGCAAATTTTCACCTACCTTTTTGTTTGCTTTGATGGGTATGGTTTGACCCTAAATGTATCTGGGATTTAAAGATCGGTGAAATTCAGACTATAACCCGCATTTCTATACCCATACCACCTCTCTGGCAGGGAAATGGCACAAAGCCAGCCACCCGCTCTCACCCTAGACCTCAAACTCATTAAATTTTATGCAGAAGTGTTACATTTATGTATAGAAACCATTGGGTAACCTCAGATGTGCAATTCAGGGAAGGGGCATCAATTCCCCCTTTTTGGGTGGGGCTTGGCTAAGCTGACCGAAAGTCAAAGCGCTGGGGGAGTCACAAAATCATCAATGCTTGAACAATCTCACAAACTCTCACTCACACACACACACACACACACACACACAAACACACACACACATACACACACACACACACACACACTTGCACTCACAGTGCCTGACCTCCCCCCCAGCGTGGTGTTCCCTCCCCCCCCTGTGGGCATCGCTCCCGTTGTCAAGCACCTGTACTAAGACGCACGCACACACGCATACAAACACAGTGCTTGACCTCCCCTCCCTGTGGGCATCACTCCCGTTGTCAAGCACCTGTACTAAGACGCACGCACACACGCATACAAACACAGTGTTTGACCTCCCCCCCAGCGTGGTGTTCCCTCCCCTCCCTGTGGGCATCACTCCCGTTGTCAAGCACCTGTACTAAAACGCGTGCACACACGCATACACAGTGCCTGACCTCCCCCCCAGCGTGGTGTTTCCTCACCCCCCTGTGG
>Ga0307968_1001324_pt1:0-5000 | contig 20086 bp, 15 predicted proteins | sample OrgLakmetagen650_FD_201834 | JGI IMG/M metagenome (GOLD analysis project Ga0307968, IMG submission 201834) | Saline water microbial communities from Organic Lake, Antarctica - #650 | ecosystem: Environmental > Aquatic > Non-marine Saline and Alkaline > Saline | place: Antarctica: Organic...
TCCTTTCTGTTTTCACCTTTTTTTGAGGACTTTTCAGCAGCCCAACCCTTTTTGCTGCAACAGGTCAACAACCAACTTGTTCATGATTTCCTTTCTCAGCAGAACAATAGACTTTTTCTTTTTCTTACTGAGCTTATGGATTTATTTGTGGCTGGCTGAGACCAGTCAGCAGCCGATCAGCCAAACTACCTGGCTGAAGGTCACCCCCCATTGTAACCATTGTATTGTGTTTAATGTCAATGTCAAGTGAAATAGAATTAAGATAACGCTATGGTGTAGAGGGGGTTTAGGGATGTAAACCCTTCTACAACCCTAAACTCTAAGTTGTAAACACTTCCGGCATGGATCAGGAAAGAACACTGTGATGGGATTAACCATACAACAATCCACCAAGTCAGGACAAAGGAACACAAAGAAAAGTCGCAGGCCAAAGATTTGCAGAAAGCAAAAAGCGTTGCGTTTGATGTCAATCCCATGTCATAGGTAAGTTATATGTCGTTTGCTGGCAAAGCAATGATGAAATTTTCTGCCTGGAATGTGTTAATGAAAAAGAAAAACTACGCAGGCAGTGAAAAGCACTCCCCACATGAAGTTAAGGAAAAGTAAGCCACTTTGGTACCGAGTACCGTAGAACTCCTTTACCGGCAGACAAAAAGGCCCAGTCAGAGAGGTCCAACATGCTTTCCTATGTTGAAATAAAGAAAAAGCCCTAATAGCAAGAATTTCATGAGATACTATTGCACAGTCCCAGTTGGCTGGGCCTGAAGCCCAGGCCTGCTTCCGGCAGCACTTGCTGCAGCTCTCCGTCTGGCTGCTCTAGCTATGACGGCTGCCCGCATCCCTTCAAGCTCTTCCGGTTCACCTGCCCATAATTCTTCGATGGTTGCGAATATCCCCATAGCCCTGCTCAAGTGCACACAGAGAGACGCAGGGGGTGTCATAACGCATCAAGGATAGGATGGTGTAATACATAATCAACAGGTAAGAGATACAGAGTTATCACTGATGGCAACAGTCAGGGATGGGTCATACGGCGTAGGCGTAATATACGCCGTATCGTATTTAACGCATATATAACCGCATTTGTCAAATTGCTCCGTATAATACGATTTTTGGGCACTTAGTAAATTTTGCAGCCCCAAGCCCCCCAGAGCCCTCTAGAGGGACTCCCAAGCCCTCTAGAGTACATTGTCAGCTGTGTAGATGCTGCCGCTACTGATGCTGCTGACATGCTTGCTGTGTTCCTGTCCAGCTGCCTCTTCTTTGTTGCATGCTGCTCTTTCTCCTTCTGAGCGTCGTTGATTTCTGCCATTGCTGCGACTAGGTCCTCAATTGCTGCTGGGTCAGATTTGCATGCTGCTACACCTACGCTGGAATTTCGCCTGATGAAGTGCTTGCGAATGCGGGGGGCACCGCCGCTGAATTTCAGCTTGCAGTACTTAGACTCCATCTTGTAATTCTGCCCCTTCTGTTCCAAAATAACAACATGTTCCCACTCAGGGCCTTTAAAAGGAGGCATTTTTAAGTTCTGGAGGCTTTGAGGACAATGTGTGGTGGTTGGGGGGTGGTTGGTGCAAGCCAAGGGTACCCCCCAATATAGCAAAAATACGTTTTCGTATTATACGCGTATGTCGTATTAATAGCGTATTATACCGTATAGGACGTCAAAAGTCCGTATGACCCATCCCTGGCAACAATTATCACTGATGCCATGGAAGAGGAACATATATGTTTGGACCCTTACATAGGTCTGAGCCACTCAAGCGATTGCAGATGCATCCCGGAAACACAACTTTGCAAGCCGTCCAAATGCTGTACTAACTAAAAGTAAAAAGCAACAGACTAGCATTGAAGGAGGGTGAATTCTTAGGAGTGGCAGGGGGCAATTAAGGGGGACTGGGAGCACCTCAGCAGCACCGCCAGCCATTAGCAGATCCATTTTCCCCAGACAGCACTGACCCAAAGATCTCAGCATTTTCCAACGTGACATTCACCTCATCGACACCAAGTACTGTGCGGACACTAGACCGCAGAACCAGCTGAGCGCCGCGCAGGAACAGCACAAAGGCCTCTGCTCCATCCTCCAAGGAGCCTCCGTTACCCTCCAAACCATCCTTTTGGGAGTGGGTGGCACTATCTACAACAATCTCATGCTGGAACCTTTTTAGGAGCTGGGTCTTAATTCTCAAAGAGTTAAGATACCTGCTTCCAAGCTTCACGTTCATTCTGTCAATCACGCTGCCAATTTAGTCCACACCAGACGTGCCCTTTCCAACACTATCATTGACCCTCATCAGGAGACGGTTCAGGTCAAGCCTGCAACTCTCCTGATCCCCATTGATCTATATCTGTTCGTTTTGGTGGAGAAGTTTTGCGGTATATGGTACCAAAGTGGCTCCTTTCCTAAGTTAATGTGGGGGGTGGTTTTTAACTGCCTGCATAGTTTTTCCATCCTTCTGTATCTCCCTCCTTGTGTCAACGATTTGTGCCATGTGCACAGTATCCCATGGCAACTTGTAACACCGCCCCTATTTGATTGGAGAAAACAGTAAATGCTATTAACTTATAAATGTCGGATCACTTCTCCATCTTTGTATGAAACTTTTGCACAAATACGTGCTTGCACATCACCCATCGCTATTGATAGCGAAAAACGTCATGTTGTAAAACAAAACATCATGAGGGAACAGTGGACTTTTGTTTATGATGAATATTTTGTTGATAACTTCTGTGCTAAGAACTATAAATGGACAATATAAGTTGTGTGTGGGGAGGTACAGTGCATTAGATTACAGAGAGCAAAAACATTCAAGAGAGCAAAGTGACTTCCAATAACTTCCTGAGTGCCAACAAGCAGGAAGACAACTGTGCACTTTTTTCCGGTTGGTCCACATATGTACACCATATATGACCGTGATTACTAAGAGGACTCCCTGCTTCAAGTACCATACACCGTATATGACCGTGATGACTAAGAGGATTCCCTGCTTCAATACCGTACAGTGACCAAACAGTGGCCAATGCTCGGAACGTAAGTCCTGTCAAGGGCATTTTCATTATATTCTCTTTGAGAAGATTATCTGAGCATGTGCCCTGAACTGCAGCTTTCAAACTCAGTTACATCGAAATTAGTGCTAAACTTGAAATCTGTTATTCATGGGGCCCACACCTTAGGAGCATGCAAGAACCACACCCAATTTGGGCCTCATATAACCCCCTTCTGCTAATCTATTTCATCTTTGTCGGACCAAGCTTTGACAAAGGCAAGAGTCCTGAGGAGCTTTTGACAATAGTCAAATAAATAATTTTGGCAACAAGCCCCCTTCAAGCTAAAAAAAGCAACTGCAGGTCTACACGCTACCTACCTTGCTTTCCTCAGCCACTCTTGCGCCATGGGCAGGTTTCGTTCACAGCCTTGACCGTGCAGGTGCATCTTAGCCAAGCGCAGCATTGCGTTCCCATCTCCCTGCCTGCAGTTCTGCAAACGAGGGCAAAGGAAGAGTAAAAAGTGGCGTTTAGCACAGGCAGACTGAAATCTAAAGGTGCCAGATTTATAATACTGTGCTGCAAAGTAGCATCCTTCCTACTCTTTAACCCACAAATTCCATTTCAGCGTCATTTTGCGGAACGTGGTCCATGCTAAAATACACCTGCGGCTTTGTGCGAGTACCTGCTGGAGTCTGGGGTGCCCAATTTATAAACGCTTTTGAAGAACTCCATGGGTACAAATCGTACGTACGAGCTGTCCTAACTGGGTGCACTATTTGTCTAGTCCCATGCAGGAATATCCTGCGGACTTGAGCTAAGTTAATTGAAAATGCTGGACTGGTGGACCCTGATCTACCTACACAACAACAAATTGGTCACTTATCACTCTTGGCTAGCCAGTCGTTTGTCTGGTAAGGTACGATGTCAATTCCTGTGCCACGGTATTTCCATCTTGATCTATCCAAACTTGTTGTACGCAATGTCAGTGGCTTCTGTTTGCGTGCACCTATTTGCGTGCACCTTTTTGGACCTATTTGCGTGCACCTATTTGCGTGCACCTATTTGCGTGCACCTATTTGCGTGCACCTATTTGCGTGCACCTATTTGGACCTATTTGCACTTATTTGCGTGCACCCAATTGTACCTATTTGCACCTATTTGCGTGCACCTATTTCGAGAATGGAGGCAGCAGCGTGGCTGGTTGTGACCAGTGTCCTGGTGGAAATGAACATGTCTAGAACAAGGTGCACAAACACACACATACACACACGCATGCACACATGAACATGTTTAGAACGAGGTGCACGCTCTATTCATCCGTCAAGACCTTTTACAAGCTTGTGAGCTGGGAAATTTCCCTTTCCCAGCTAACACACTTCTACCACCCTTTCCGGATTTTACACTTCAGTGTTTCTTTTAAGGTTTTGGGATGTGTAGCATGTTCAGTCTTAAATGCTATGCAGGGTGCTCTAGCCCAAAAAGTGTGCAGCGCAAGCCTTTCCCAAAAAAAACGGCGTGTGTGTAATGTAATATGTTTAGACAAACAAAGATGTACTTTCGTGTGTGCGTATGTATGTGTGCGTGTGCGCGTGCGTGTGCGCGCGTGCGTGTGCGTGCGGGTGAGTGCGCACGGGTGGTGCTCTTGCTACTGCGCTTAATGCTGCAACGTGTGCTGCTGCTGCTGCTGCTAAAGCTGCGGCTCTGCCTGGAGGCAGGTCTGTGGCTTGCAATCAAGTGCTTGCGGGCAGGCCAATGCTGCTGTTGCTGTTGCTGCTGCTGCTGCATCTGCTGCTGCTGCATTGACATGGATGGGGCATGTGCTGCTGCTGGGTTGACTGAAGCCCCAGAAGTCACTTAGCTTCCTCCTTCCGCTCATTCAGGCACACCTTATTCAAAAGGTATGCAGTCTTAAAAAGCGACACAGGGCACTCCCCTCTATGTTGTGCACGCGCATATGTCGTGCACACGCGACACAGGGTACCCCGCGACGCTTTGGTGTGTCGCTTAAAAAA
>Ga0307968_1001324_pt1:10000-20086 | contig 20086 bp, 15 predicted proteins | sample OrgLakmetagen650_FD_201834 | JGI IMG/M metagenome (GOLD analysis project Ga0307968, IMG submission 201834) | Saline water microbial communities from Organic Lake, Antarctica - #650 | ecosystem: Environmental > Aquatic > Non-marine Saline and Alkaline > Saline | place: Antarctica...
CAATAACAAGCCACACAATACGTAAAATAAACGCTTTTTACAGGTGGGGTTAATGGCTTCCAGACCAAGGCCTTCAAGTCTGAGATGGTCACTGCAGATGGTTACAAAGCTGCGGTCCTACACTATACAAGCCCAGCAGGCGAGGAGGTATGTTTTTCGCTTTGTGTTGCAGTGTGTGTGTTGTTAGGTGTATGTCTGTCAGTGTTTGTTGCATGTGTGTGTGTGTGTGGGGGGGGGGGGAGGGGGGGGCGATTTAAATCTGTGAAACTGCCAGGATATTAATACGCCAGCAGTCCTACAATCCATTGATTTGGTGCTTGCGTGACCATCACAGTTGCAAAGTCTGGGCAGGTAGCTGGGCAAACAGTAGTGATATAAGTGTCTACTTGCTGTGCTGTCATTTTCAGAGGGTTTTGTGCTATCCTCGTCTTGTTTAGACCGGAGAAATTAGTGGGTCAGCTGCTTCACCAATGCCACATGGCGGCACCGAATGAAATAAAAATAAGAATCATTTCATCCCGCATTTATACTTGATAATAGCCACAACTAAAGTGGGCCATGTCATTCACCTGTTGTCCTATCAGTACCTTTAACTCTGCAGAAGTTGCTTTTTAGACCAAAGACGAGGTGTTCTAGACCTATGCATTGCTGGAAAAACTAAGAGCCTTAAAGCTAGGGTTGGCCAGAGCCATATATATACGGTGTATATGCGGTATTTTTGGCATGGAGATCACCAAATATACGGTCATATACGGTGTATATATACAATTCTGGCCAACCCTACTTATAAAATTTGTTTTCACCGAATCGAGTAAGAACATCATGCTGAGTAGGGTAGTGCTTGTCGATAGTCAAACAGCGTCCTGGTTGGAGAAGAGGACGCTTTTTTTTAGCCCCTGGACATAATAACTAGATAAGCGGAAAGAAGACTTAATTTTAAGACTTGTGTAACCCTGTAGGGAGCATTTGGCGAAGCCGGGAATGCAAGTCTGTTTGCCGTGCGGAGTCATGTTTTTGCATGTTTGCGATAAGCAGGAAGCTAAATTCAATATCGCCGAAGCACAATTGCAATCCGGCCACTTGATGTTGTGATGACGCGGAGAGGGCACGCTGCCCAGGATGGAGAACGGCAAGTCTCAGAGTTGCCTGCACCAGCCATCTCACTTGCTTTGCACTTTCGTTGCATGCATGACAGTGGGCACACACATCAGATCAGACACAGGACTTTGAGGATGCAGGTATGCAGTGAGCACCAGCATGGACACACGCACCAGCATGGACACACGCACAGTGAGCACCACAGTGAGCACCACAGTGAGCACCACAGTGAGCACCACAGTGAGCACCAGCATGGACACACGCACAGTGAGCACCAGCATGGACACACGCACAGCTCATACATTTGCACATGCAAGGCTAGCTGGGGTGAGCATGGGGACCAGTTCCAGGAGAGTGCACACAGCTTAGGGCAGAATTGCCAGGCAGTTGGCACAGGCATAGGAGACAATGCCATTGGGATTTATTGAAGAGCAAAAAAGCCCTTGCTCATCCTAAGCTTTGGCCATCACGACAAATTATTGGTACCAGCTTAAGCGTGGATTGCCAGTATGGGCAATGTTCAAAGTCTCTGACTAGTTCCTAGAGACCCCAAGCGCAGCGCCACTATTCTTTTTTCGATTGATCATGAGATGCAGTACTCAGGGGATTTATTCCCAAGGAATCTCACAACTGCGGGAAGTTTCTCGCAACTTGCTCTAAGAGAAAGAAAGGAAAAGAAACAGAAAGTGAAATTGGCTCAAGTTAAGAACAAGCTGCGACGACCAATGAAATAGAAAAAAAGGAGAAACAAGAGTGAAATGCAAGAGTGGTAGGGTAGCCTTTCACTCGTGCTGCAATAACTGGAGTTCATGTGTCATACACTGAACTGAGTAGTTCTGTTAAGGCCGATGCTTGTCCTGAACTGCTGTCTTGGGCTGTGAGGCAAATGCCGTTTTATAAAAGAGCAAGGCATTTACCTATGCTGTCCTTTATATGCTGGACATAAACCAGTTTGTAGACGCAAAACCTTGTTTGCCCGAGTGATGGCTCTCTGCTCCTTACGGCCTTACGGGATTTCTATTCCTCTGGAGCATGCGTACGTCATCATAGTATCTGCGTTGTTTCACCATGCAGGGCTACCCTGGAGAGTTGCATGTGACCGTGACCTACAAGCTGGCCACAGACAAGGACGAGCTGACGTGTGAGATCACAGCCAAGCCCGTGGGAGAGGCAACACCAGGTGCGTTTTTGTTTGGTGCGATTGTGTGTATGCGTAAGTATGTGTGTGTGTCTGTGCGTATGTGTATGTGTATAGGTATGTGTGTGTTCGTTTGTGCTTGGTGTGTTTGTGCTTGCGCATCACTGAGGTCGTGAGGCTGCCACTGTGCCTGCTGCAATCAAACAACTGTTTGCCATTCTTCATGTTATGGCAAGAAAAAGCGTATCCTATTCCGTCCTTGGCATCTGACCAAACCTGAGAAGCGTAAGCAGATGCAACCAAAACATTCTGGTGAATCACTTTAAATTTTACATAAGAGAGCGAGCGAGAGAGAGAGAGAGAGAGAGAGAGAGAGAGAGAGAGAGAGAGAGAGAGAGAGAGAGATAGACTCATAGGTGGCCCATCACCAGCGCACATTGATCTCATGTGTGTGCTATACATTGCATGCGCACATGCACGTGCAGTGAACTGTGTGCAGCACACATACTGGAACATGGCTGGGCACGACAGCGGACGTAACATCTTAGACCACAAGGTGTGTATAAGTGGGACATGCGCATTCAAAACCACACTCTCCTCTCTTCCTTCTTTCATCTTTCATTGTTTATCTCTTTTGCACTATGCTGCTGTCCTTTGTAGAGTACAGCACAGTGCTGTGGATACCGTACCTCAGCTACTTGGGCCCTTAGGCCATGCCTAAGTGGGTCCTTAAGCCACGCCTTTACGAGCAAAGCAAGCAAGCAGTTCATTGCAGGTTTGCTCACACATAAAACACAAAGTCGAAACTTAAGCATTGCACAGGCCCACGTCCTTGCTTGTAGCTACAAGCGGCCACAAGCGCCTGCCTACACGCGACCTGTCCCATAGGGTAACTCACACTCAAACGCCTTCACGCACCTGTCCCTCAGGGTGACCTACACTTAAGCGCCTACACACAACCTGTCCCTCAGGGTGGCCTACATTTGCACGCTTACACGCGACCTGTACCATAGAGTGACTTACACTCAAACTGCACAGACCCACATTTGTACAAGTACCCATGAGGTGTTACGTGTGATTACGAGTGACCAGTATCTAACGTGTGTGACCAGTAATCTCACATGTCCACATGCCACAATTGACCTTTGCAATGCTGCCACGCTGTCTCCCAGGTCCACATGCCTACCAGTGACCATTATACTCCCGTAGCCAGTGACCTGATCCCCAGTGGAGAAATCCTTCCAGTGGCGGGTACCCCTTTTGATTTCACTCGCCCACACACCATTGGAGAGCGCATTCATGAGGTACGTGCGCGCGCACCTCTGCCTGTGTATGTTTCTACCTTGCGTACACAAGTCTGCTTGCACGTGTCTTTGTGCACGTGTCTGCTCTGTTAATGTGCATGTGACTGTGCGCTCATGCCCGTGTGCAAGCACCTTCCTGCCTGCTCTGTTAATGTGCATGTAACTGTGCGCACATGTCTGTGTGCACGCACCTTCCTGCCTGTGTGCTCACATGTCTGTTTGCACTTTTGTTCATGAACGTGCATCTTTTCTGCCTGTTTGCCTTTTTGTCTGTGTGTCTTACTGTCCATGCAAAAGGTGATACTACCACGCTCGTCTACTCCCCCAGCAATATCTACATGTGTCTTTTGTTTTACAAGCACACTAATATGGCCAAGATTCCGGCAAGCACACACACACACACACAGACTCACACAGACTCACACAGACATATACACTGGGACACCACGTTTATAATACACACGCATACAAGAGGCAGTGTGTCAGTTTGTGCTTACTAAGCATGATAGTATGTAAAATTTTACTGTTTGTATAGGGAAGGAAAGGGTCAAATGGTGGTGCGGACGCAGCCAATGGTCACCACAATTATAACCATATTCATACATATACTGATATGTCTCACAAATAACAATGATTACAGCAAGGTATGGGTATGGATGCTCCGCGCACAACCCCCCTGATCCTCATTAAGTGGCCCATGACATAATTTTGGTGAGCTTTTAGTTGCCTGCACTTTAGTGTCCTTCTCGTAATCACGCTGGATGTGACAAAACTATCAGCATAGCCTCTTTTCTTTGCTTTCAAACTTATCTTTAACAAATCGAATTACAACCAAGTCAATTCTGACCACGTTGCCTTTGTTGTGATTGAAGTACAGTTTTAACCAACGTCAACTTCCAGTTTACCCGGTTTGTATGTGTGTATGTGTTACACTTTTGATCGATGCATTCAGTCTGGATCAGTTTTTTTGTAATTTATATTTGATTTCAAAATGCCTCTTTTTGCTGATTTTGTCAAGCTTTTGGGCTGGGCGGTGGCACAAATACGCTATAGAAGATTGCGAGTTTTAGGGCCGGTCAGTGCAAGCAAGTAGGTGCAGCGTAGGGTTCAGTGTAGGGGGCGATTACTGCTCCCTCATCACTGGAAGTGGATCGACACCTGATCATTGGAAGTGAATCGGCACCTGATCACTGGAAGTGACGGGGCGCGTGACTTGGTTAGCATTTCATGGGGAAGAAACAAAAAACAGGCACACCCTACGTTTTTCTTTGCAGTGTGGACCTGCTGGGTATGATCTGAACTACGTGAACCACAAGATGGGCCCACAGGTGTGTCCTTAAAAGTTTGCAGCATGTTCAGAAGTACATTATTGACAGCTCGTGTTCACACAAAAAGACATCAGCTCACATTAGGACGTCAACTTGTATGAATAGATTGAAAAGCATAAATGCTTTGTGCCAGCTTCAGCTTGCAAGTGAGTCGGAACATGCGGCTTATATTTTGTGTTATACAATACTGCCTTTATAGTGTTGCGAGTGTTGCGGTTCTGTTCTCTGTCTAAGCCTCTATCCACAAAAAGTTTGCAATTTCTCGCATTTCTTTTGGTTACCCACATTTGGAACAGCGAAAAGTTAAGGGTCGATACCAAAAAGGTGCATTTTGGCAGGTATTTAAACCCAAGATCTGCAGGCTCAAGCAAAAAATCGGCTTTCCAAAGTCCAAGTTTTGCGAGATCCAGATTTTCTTAATAAAATAAATTTTCATAATCCACATTGCGAGGCGCCCAAATATTTAATTGATTGCCAGCAATACTTCTAGGAGCAGTGTGACGAATGACACAGAACAAATGCAACCCTTATCCCAGCAGGTAACGTACTCTTCTCAAGCTCACACATATGTCACATACGGCTTGTTTCATCTTTGTGCGGCATGGCATCCACCCTACCCTTCCTTGTCCCAATTCACGAGGGCGGATGTGTCAGCTATTAGAAATCATTCCACAGGGGGTGGATTGAGCGATCGTCAACACATGCTCCTTATTAACATTCAAATTTCTAACTAATCACACACCACTTTATCATGTTGGACCCAATCTAGCTTCTAGCTAAAGCTGACACTATAAGCTACCAGAGCATGCGCTCGGATCCATGTAAGCTGCTCCGGGCACCTGACCTTGATTTGATGATTTCTTGGGAAATTGCTTGCAAATTTGTGAGTGGGTCAGAACCATGTTTCCTTATTGGAACCATCGTCCCAAGGACTCAGGTTCCCTTCTGTGTGGGTTTTGGACAGTGGTTGGCAATATGCACTAATCATGGGCTTAAGGGTTTGTATTGGTCTGTGTAATCGCTATTGCATTTGGTGCCGGTGAAGTGCCCGGAGAAGAGAATGCTCTAGTTCCTGCCCACGTAAGAACCAAACGGAATGACATTATTATTAGTCAGACTCGCAATAACAATTATACAGAGCAATAGAAGACTCTTCTATTGCTCAGTATAACTGTTATTGCGTTTCGCGCCGAAGAAGTGAAGTCAAGAGTTCTGGAGCACCTATGAACTGGATAACATGCATGTAATTTTAAGTCTTCATCACGGCTGTATAATTATTGTTGCGTTTGGCGTCAGACCCGCGGAACTTTTCATAAATCGGCGGGATTGTGAGCAAGCTTTCATGATATATAATTATGTAGATGCATGGCTGTAAGGTTTTTGGGCCAAGAGCACACTGTGCACACGATTGCATTCACTTTTGAGTTGTGAATTGCTTCGTTACGCTAATGCTTGTTACCCAAGTTCAGGAAAAGGCCAACAGCTGGGCAGCACTAAGGAATACGACGATGGTTCCTAGCTCTGCTTACAGCAGAGCTGTGTATTAGAAATATCGTATGTACCTGTATACATACAGTACACGCATGTTATAAAACGTGATAGCTCTTGAAGGTCTTCCGCTCTTGGAAATTAGCGCACCTGTATACAATTTTGTAGTGCCAATTATTCAAGTTACGAGGGCTAGGCACATTCAAACCAATATGGCCATTAAATGGCCTTTTTGTTGCAAGAAAAAGCTCAACCGATGTTTTGTGTATGCAATTGTAAATAGTGGCAAAGGGAGTGAAATAATACATAAAAAATTACGTAGACAGTTAAACACCACTCCCCACATTAATGAAGGAAAAGGACCAGAGGAGGTCAACTGAGGCTCCGAATGGGGGTGTTTTTAAATGTAAATTGGGCAGTTTCTAAGCTTGGCACCCAGAGGTGCTGAGAACACCCGAGCTTGAAAACTGCCCGGTCCGGGGCACACATCTAATTGCCCGTGGCGTGAACCCCACTTTTCACCACATAATCTATTTCTGGTGGTATGGAGTCCTTGTAACAAACAAATATCATTGCAAAAAAATGGAGTGAGACGATCAAGTAGTTGGGGATGTAGGCCAACGCATGCTGTTTTCCCATGCAAAACCACCCTATTAAGGTCTTAGTAGTTATTGTGAGCTTGAAGCCCTGCCAATTTGCACACAGAGTGACCCACATGAATCCAAGCACATCCTCGTGTAACTCATAATGCCAGCTTCAATTTGAAGCAAGAATGGTCTCAATCAGATTGAGGCACGGTGGATGGCCGGCTTCTGAGTGCAAAAAAAGCACATATTTGGACATTTCCCTAGTTGACCCCTTCTGGAAAAGGATCAATTTGGTACCGGGTATTGTGAAATTCCTCCAAGAACCCTCCTGTAAAATATACCGTGCTTCCACGATTACTTTGTGGGACCAAACTAGGAATTAATAAAATTTTCGTTTTCAGTCCGGAGAAAGATGATTGATTTTGGAATTTGTAGGGGGCACTTCACTGGTGTCTTTTGTACCCCTGAGTGCCCCAATATACTAAAATTACAATTCGGAGGGGGCTTCAAAAATTATTAAAAATTGTGGCACTGCTTGGGGAACCCTAGGTCGTGCAAGTCATCATCAGCAAGTTCTGTTTAGTGAAAAGGCATGGCAGATGTGTGCAAACCTCCGCAGCTATAAAGATCTTGTGGGTGATACAAGATGTCTGTTGGAACTTCCTAAAACCTGCCATTCTCAATCCCGGACAGCGCTTGCACCGAGCACACGTCATTACAACAACAAGTGGCCGAAATGCAATTGTGCTCCAGCGATGTTGTATTTAACTTCCTGCTCATCGCGGAAATGCAACAACATGACTCCGCTCGGAAACCAGGCTTGTATTTTGCAGCATCGCCATTTGAGACGTTAAGGCCCAGCATGTCCTAAATTTAAGTCTCTTTCCATTTATCTAGTTCTATGTCCAGGAGCTAAAAAAAAGTATCCTGGTTCACATTCAGGGCATCGTACGACAATCAGAAAGCACCATCCTACTCGGCATGAGGTTCTCACTCAATTTGTAGCCAAATAGATTTGGAGGAAGCCAATTATATCTAAGCTATGAGACTCTCAGTTTCTCTAGCAATCCATAAACCCTAGACACTTCGTGTCCTAGGATTCCAATTACCTTTTTCTGCCAAATAGTTATTTTTATCGGAAAGGGTCGTGGACACACGGTAATAAAAATGACATATAATAATAATAATGGCGCATTCACCTTACTTAAATTATATTTATACTGTATTGGCCCACCCTACATTTTGCATATCTCAATAACCGCTTGGTGGATGTTGGTGCACTGTAAGTGTACTGTTAAGCAGATACGGCAGCGACAAAATTGGGTCCACGCTGAGGCTTATCAGGCATGTTTATCTAACTGGCAAGGTCCAGGAAATAGTGCTTTAGACAAATTAGTTCAAAGTATACAGAATGGTATTTACTTGCATCAAGGATCAGCTGGCCAGTGCATTACAGAGAGGTGCTTCCCAGTAAAATTGCAACAAGTAAGGGACTGCAGGTAACAATGCAGAATAGTTGTACCTGGTGTTAATGCAGGCACCTTAACCTGTAGGCTGTTTTGTGTGCGAGGGAGGGATGAACTGCGACATTACAGAGCGAACATGCTCAATTTTAATCCATTCTATGCAGGCTCGTTTCATATGTAAGGGAGGAATGGCCGGAGACAAGCCAAAGCTGGTGGCCACTGTACAGCACGAAGGGTCCGGCAGATGTCTTGAGGTGTTCTCGACCGCACCTGGAATGCAGCTCTACGGTAAGAGAGGTCGCTTGCATTAACCTGTTGTCTATCCTGTTGTCCTCTTCTGCCTGGGATTTGCTGTACTGTGCTGGGTGCAAATCTGTGTTCGACGTTCTGTAGTTACAGGAAGTCTGAAATGACAAATTCTGCTCAATATCTACAACAGCATTCTGCGAATCTTCATCAAGGTGACCATTCGACTACACACACACACACTCGCACATAGATTCCCGTTCCTCACTCATGCACAGTTGGTGGACAAATTGAGCATGTTGCCGGGAAAGACCATGCTGTGTACGGCAAGAATGCAGGGCTGTGTTTAGAAACGCAAGCCTTTCCAAACTCGGTGGGTGGTGTGCAGAAATGCCCTGCACAAAACCTGTACCTTCATCTGACTTGCCACCTGGTGTATTGCAGCTACAATTGAAAGTTAAGCAAAACAGGTTGAAGGCACAAACGGCAATTTGTTTGAAGGTGTGAATGTCATTGGAAGTTTTTCATCACCTGGCTTACCCCTTCTCAATATTTTCTTGTACTTTGCAGGTGAACGAAAAAAGCTTCCCTGATATTTTCATCCAGCCCGGAGAGACATACCGACACCAGACAGTGTACAAGTTCGGTCTGCTGGCTTAAGGCCGACACGAAGGGTGCAAGCTTGTCATCAATCAGCGTGTATGGTCTCACATGCAAAGGATAAAGGCGGTCAGGCTTACGCCTTGATGTTTTTGACCATTTTGATGTATCAATAATTTGTAAATCTGTTTATAAAGCTTAGAAACCAAGTTGGAACACGAAAGTGGGGACAGATTGCAAGACCTTCAAGCCTTTGCTTTAGAGGTGCTTGTGTAAAAGTAGACGTTCAAGTCTGGGATACCGGTCTGGACATTTGGAGTATTATGTATCGTTATAGTTTGCCACCATCGTTTGTCCCAAGGTGCAAGTACTGGTATCTACACAGATGTAGGTAGAGATACAAGCTCCAAATTTTTTGATCAAAGGTAAGGTAAGGTAAGGTAAGGTTACATCGCTATATATGCCTCTGGTGGGCATCTGAGCGGAAGCTTGGAAAAAAGCCTGTAACCAAACCAAAAAACGCTAGAAAAATCAAGGGAACAGGGCTAGGCACTTAGTTACAAAAGAGGCAACACCAAAAATATCAGGTTGGTTCATAAAGGTCCTCAAACGAGCTGATTTTGATCTAACAATGGTTACAATTATGCCATCAGTCAAAACGTGTGACTGCTAGGCTGCGTATGTAAAACGTGTAAAAACTGAGATAAGGTAAGGTAAGGTTACATCGCTATATATGCCTCTGGTGGGCATCTGAGCGGAAGCTTGGAAAAAAAGCCTGTAACCAAACCAAAAAAAACGCTAGAAAAATCAAGGGAACAGGGCTAGGCACTT
>Ga0307968_1001325_pt1 | contig 20078 bp, 17 predicted proteins | sample OrgLakmetagen650_FD_201834 | JGI IMG/M metagenome (GOLD analysis project Ga0307968, IMG submission 201834) | Saline water microbial communities from Organic Lake, Antarctica - #650 | ecosystem: Environmental > Aquatic > Non-marine Saline and Alkaline > Saline | place: Antarctica: Organic Lake...
GTACTCTAGCCTGCCTTCTCTCTGACTCCAACTTATAAGGTTAGGCCTTTTTCTGTCTGTTCTTCAGACACACTCTTAGCTTGTGCTCTTGCGAGCGTGGGCCAATTTCTCAGACTGTGGTTTTTCTCTGTTCAAGGAGGGTTTCTCTGTTTAGGCAGGAGTTTTCCTTTTCCCAGTCTTATAGGTTTTTTTCCTTCATTCTGTCAGGCCCTTGCTGAGGACCGTGTAACAACCCCCACCAAAAAAAAAAAAAAGGGGTGGCAATTTGGTTAATAGGTGCAGGTTCAGGCAAACGTTTAATGACTGCAGTTTGTGGCTGGTTGAGGGATGGTACCGTCCTACAGAGTTTTGGTTCCTTTTAAGTGTTGCCGGAGATTATTTGTGCGTGGCATTGTGCGGTTTGTGAAAAAGGAAGAAGAGGGGCTGGAAAACTTGTGGTGAAATGTTGTGCTTCAGGAGCAAGTTCAGGAAGCTCAAACAGGGATATGTTGTCGTGTGCCATGCGTTTCCTGTGTTCAGTATTGGAGTCTGGGTATAGAGGGATACATATTTATTAATGACGGTGTAAGGGTAGCTTTCGGGTAGCAGTTGAATGCGCACTTATTCCTGTTAGTTGTAACTATAATGCAAGCCAGTGCCAGAGCAGTGAAAAATAAAAGGAAAATCAGTTGACAAGTACCAGCGTGCATTAAGGAAAGGCTCTCAACGTGAAAGAGTCAAGGTCACTATACTGAGGCTGTTGCTGCCCACCCTTCATCATCAACCAGTCATTCCAAAAAAATTTAGTCCCTTTGTTAAGAGGGCAAACAAGGCCCCAAAACAATATAAGTTAAAAGCGCTAATGCATAAAATGGCAGATACTGAAGGATAAATTAATGAAATGGGTGCACAAGAGCAAATCCATCCTTCACTTTTCAAGTGCCTTTTGCATACGCTGTGCCACGTAAGCCTGCTGCTGCTGAGGATCACTCTTCAGACCTGCCCACTCAGCCTCTGAAACTACGATGCTGCTACCACACACCCAGCCAGCAAGAACAACGTGGATGGCAGAATAACCACTCAGCAGATCCAATGGGACTTTGAAGTACTCATTAGTACTTGCCACCCGTATTGCAACACCTTGGGCTTGCATCATGATGAACTCCCCTCCCTCAATTGACGGACCTTTAACAGCAAAGCCTGCACACTGCAGTGCTGCAGCCACATCACCCTCAAATTGTGCAGTACGCCTTGCTTTTTTTTGCAACCCTTTTAAAAAAACTTGGTTGACGTCTGCAGACTTATGCAACAGCTTTACATCGGCAGACAGGCCACCTCCAGGCAGCTTACCATACACTGCTACTTGGTGCGCCAGATACAACTGAGCCAGACCTAGATCAACAAAAGCAGATGGGCCCCTTCTAGACACCTGACTAAACAGCTGCTGTGCCATGACCTTGAAGCTAGGAGAGGCAGATGCTGCAGGAGGACCAGCAGCTGTGAGCACTGACCATGCATAGAGGGAATTGGACAGTTCCTGCCCATTCCATTTCCCCCACTGCTGCTCACTCTGCTTACTAACAAACTCTAGCAGACCCTCCATGCTGCTGTCCCAGTGGCGCGCTTCTGCACAGCTGAGCAACACATTACTGAAATGCTGAGGATCAGCTGAGCTGCCCTTCTGCAGAAACACTGAGGTGAAAGTGCTGTAGACAGAGGCATCATACCAGCCCAGCTTGGAGAGTGCCCATAGTGCATTTGACAGACCCTGCGGCTTGCTGTTCGTTGCCTGCTCCGCCATTGCTGCTGCCAGCTCACGAATATCAATGGCATCGTACCAGCCCAGCTTGGAGAGTGCCCACAAAGCATTTGACAGCTCCTGCGGCTTGCTATACACAACCTGCTTTGCCATTGCTGCTGCCAGCTTGCTCACAATATCAGCATCATACCAGCTGAAACAGGCAAAGGCCCATAACGCATTTGACAATGCTTGTGGCTTTGCATTGCTTGCCAGGCTTGCCATGGCCGATGCTGCCCCCTGTAGAATAGCTTCCATACCCTGCCCCAACCTTCCAGAACCACTCTCTCCTTGCTTTGCACATGCCCAGACTAAATTTGCCCATTCTTGAGGTTTGGCACCATCCATCACCCTGCTCAGATCACCTGCCACTGCTGACACAAGTGGCTCCAGGCTGCCAGAGTAACCAGCAGTGACTGTGGCATGGAAGGTGTTTGAGAGACTCTGTGATTCACACCTCTGCTTCTGAGCAAGCAGCTGGGGCAGCCGCTGTGTGACTGCATACGCAAAGAGCTGCTGCACTTGCTCGCTGTCCTTGCAGCAGATGCCTGCTTTTGCCAGGCCATACAGCACCCCGGACCAGTTGCGCCAGCCCTCTGCTTTCATTGCCTCACCATGCAAAGCCTGGTCAGCAATGGCCAGGTCAAGCGAAGTCACGACTGTACCCCTGACAGACCTGACCTGTGACAGCGCCCATGCTGACTGGGAGAGGTATCGGCCATCCAGCTGCTCAATGCGAGGCATACTGCTGCTGCTGTTGCTGCTGCTCTTCAGCAAAAGGCCAGTAAGCTTGGACATGGCATTTACTACACGCTGCTCGTCGCCCCTGCTTGGCCTGGGGCCTTTCTTCAGTGCAGAGCCAAGATGGTACAGCATCTCTGCTGTCCTTTCTGCTGATGGGGATGCTGCTGCCTCAACGTCAGCCAGCGCTTCTGGCAGGGTCGGCTGCTTGCGCCGCTTGGTGGCCTCGTACTTAGCATTTGCTTCACTCACTGCACATTGGGGGAAAAGGTATGGCATCAAAGTGTGTATATACATTGCAACTGATTCAAAGCCAAAATAAAGACTTTTGCAATGTAGTTTATCTCAAGGCTCAACAAGCAATAAATTGGAAGCTTCCTGCTTAAGTGATCACAGGCTTTAGATTAAAAAAAGCAAGTGACCGCTCACAGAAAAAGGGCACATGAGGCAAGGAGGAAAGCAGGCTGGAAACCTAGGATGTAACCATTGCTTCTTTGCCTTTAACACCTTTTTCATTTATCATACACACATTTGTATACATACAGATGCTTTTATACTAACTAGGTAACGAGAGAAGGAAAGGCATAGCTGCCTGAAATTTAGCAAGGGAAGAGTTTTTAGATGCTTGCCCTGCAGCAACTGGAAATGATTCAGTTTGGAACATGTCCTGCGACTGATTTAAAATTTGGTCATGACACCCGACCTGCGTTGGCTAGTTACGTTCCCAACAAGTCTTGCAACTCAGCAGTCATAGTTCAAGCAACCTTTCCTTGAGCTTTCACATCATGAATGTGCATGGTTGGGGCCTTAAAAGCGGCAAGTACGTACATTAATACACACTTTCATAATGGCTTGGTAACAACTCGTACTGGCTTAGTGTACAACTATGGGGAGATATACTGCTGAGACGAATCTAGTGCATTCCTCCCTCTCCCGCCATGGCCCTTTCCAGCTTGCCCACTGCTTGACACTGCATCCACATAGATAAGCACAAATAAGAGGGCTTACAAATGAGCACAGATTATGCACCAAACAGCAAGGCAAACAAAGTGCTCACAGAGGAACATCAATTGTTGCTAGGCGCTCATGGGAGATTTTATATTACAGGCTTGTTTGTACGTCTAAGTAGATTGTTCATGGATAGTTACTGCAAAGTGGAAGCTATTACTGGAAGGGGGAACTGAGGCTTAAAAAGGGCATGATATTAAGTATATAAACATTTGCCTGCACACGTAATAATCAGGATTGACTATGAAGCTAGATTGGGTCCAGCTTGATGAAATGGCATGTGAGTGTTCGCCCCTTACATGCATATAAGGAGACGAGGGCCTTTGCCCAGCGTCTCCCCGCTGAGCTATTACCAACGAAGGTTTTTAATTACACATGAATTTGTACGGATTACAAACTTGTATGCTCATATTTGTGCATTTGTTTTGGGCCTGTCCAGTGTGTTTGTAACAGAACAATGAGAGGAACAGATTGCTATTCAGGCCGTATACACTTTTGCCAATCGCATTGGGAAGCACAAGGAGACAAGGCACCTTTCAAAATGTGTTAACGCTGGCATGAGTGCACTCTCATGCAAAACCTAGCATGACAGCTCATCAACAATGGTTCCTTGTTTACACACCAATGCACAGCTGCATGTAAAAATTATGTTTTATTGTTTATTGTTCATCCAAACCTGCGTTTCAACACGCAACACCATCAAATGTAGGACGGACGGTCACATGCGCACAGAGAACAATTATCATGGAAAATGTTTGCTCAAACGCATGCGCAAGTTAGCCTTGTTGCGTGCCGCATGCAAAACAGTACCTGTGTTGCTGCCCATGGCCCCCAGCGCACGGAAGGCTTGGCTGGCCAGCTCCTCCGCATCGTCATCCTTGCCGCCCTTGCCCTTCTTGGAGGAGGGCCGCTTGGTATGGCAGGTGAGCGAGTAGGAATGATGGGGGGAAGAGGGGGGAGGGTGCAGAAGGGAACGCTTGCCCCGAGACACGAGGCACCTGCTGTTGCTGTAGAAGTAGCTGCTGCAGGGGATATGGGGTGGGAATGAGGGCTGAGGGCTGAGTGAGAGTGACGAAGGAGTGCTGCAATTTGCAGAGTTGTTGTTGGAGACGCGTACCTGGAGGAAGAAGGCAGTGAGCTGTAATGACTAGTGTAGCACGGTCTGGATGAAGGAAGAAGCATTTTGTTGTTTGAGTGAAAATTGTGCTTGCATTTTTTTTAGATCATATAGACAGATCATTCAATTATGTAAACAATTAGTCGAACAAAATGCTGTTCAAAACCAGCCTCGTCTCAAACCCACCCTGCTTGCATGGGCACTCCTCCTGCACTCTCCCTTCTCGATGCTCCTCCCTCCAACTCAGATGCTCCTACTCCTCGCTCATAGCAGACACAGCAGCATCGATGCCAGCGAGACTCTATCCCTCCATCTACCCCTCAAACTACTCCCACACACGCACCACCCACACGCCATCTCACGTGGCCTGCCATGCCAAGAAGAAGCGCCCCTCCTCCTCATCATCAGACTCTGGAGGTGATGGTGATGTCTTAAAGAATATGGATGCCCTGTTCGCATAGAAACCAGAGCGCCAAATGCAATATGCAGAGAAAGGCCAACATTAAGTGTAATCTAGTTTCCTCACTTGCCAGGCTGCAATCTATATAGTACTTGTGTCTATTGTGTGACCAGCCAACATGCTCAATTCGGAGCAAAAACGTCACAGATGACAAGTCTGAATCAGTGTATTAGGAAACGGGCACAGGCGTGTTTATGTATTAGCGCAGGAACTTATTACTGCCAAACCTTATCACCGGATCAAATCATGTGAGCGACGCATGGCACATTATCAAGTTCAGCGGGAAGCTGCTACGTATACAAAATAGTATGGGACCTTGCCTGCCAGTATGGGACCTTGCCAGTATGATAAGGTGCCCTAGCATAGATTGCCCCCTCTTTGTTTCTTGTCAGAGTTGTCAAGCACTTGTACGTTTGTTCTTTGACCTTAATGCGCACTTCTGATGCATGCTGTCCCTCGTAGCACCCTTTTTTTCTCACAAGCTTGCTTGCTAGAACGAGTCCCTAATCTCTGTGTGAATATTAGCCAACCCAGCAACCCATTAATATTGTTCGTTTTCCTTTGGTGAGGGCTTACGGTACTCGATACCAAAGTGGCTTTTCACTGCCTGCTCTTTCCTTTTTCATCTGATTAGTGCTAGGGGCGGCTGTGCCATTGCAATAACTGCCAGGTACACCTCCTCACTTCATCTCTCAGCAGGAAGCAGTTGTCATGTCGCACTCTATAGATTTATCTATATGAGCTGCACATCTCTTCACAAATTTAGGAACGGTCTTGCTTTTTGCCTTACGCCCCCAACCCTATTACAGCTATAGTTAATGCTTTGAGACAGCAGAATGCCGCTTATGAATGATTTTTGAAGTTGCACTTATCCACGTCTCTCTACCCCCACAGGTAACAGAGTCATTGCCCATCAATCTTCCCTTAATCTGTCTTGCACAGTGAATGGCAAGCAACATCATACTGCAAAGAGGGGTCCCAGTACAGGCAACAACTGGGCAAGTAAGTGGGCACGCAGTAATACTGCGTACAGTTGACACAAGATGCGCAGTTTTAAAAGTACAGCTCTGGATCTCGATGTAATTCTGAGGATGCAAAATGGGATCAAGCACAAAAAAACAAAGCGGTGCATGAAATGAATCTTAAATAACATTTTGTACCTAACTAAGCCACAAACTTGGTGGAACTCATTGTAAAAAAGAGGCTTTCTTCCAAGTATGCCCACACTATTTACTCCTTTTTCCTTGCATACAAGGTTGTCTCCCACTTGCAGGTTTTCTTGAAATCCTTTCAGAGGAGGGCAGCTGAGCAATTTCCCAAACTTGCTCCTTTTCAACATGTACAATAATTGCATATCTTGCCAGCCACTGGATTTCCCACTTCATTTGTTTTGCAATGACCATTATGTATTGTACGTACCCCAGAATACCAAACATCACTGAATTAGGTGCTGTAAGTGATTTAGTAAGAAGCCAAACAGCCTGGCTGAATGTCACCCCCCATTGTAACCATTAAATCCGCTTCATCTCTTTACCTACTAATGCCTGAACCTCAAACTCACAGCAGCACCCTAGCAATAGGTGCCAGCCCTCTGACCTCCAGCACGAACCTTGAGCACCGCGCTCCATCTCTTTACTCGCTTAAGAGCTGAATCTCAAACTCACAGCAGAACCCTAGCATGCAGCACGGCGCAGTGCCATCTTGATGCCAATTATGTGCAAGCTCTTTCTTGCTCACACCAAGTCTCACCGCAGCACCCTAGCAGCATACACCGAAAGAACGAGCTTCCCCTCTTTCCGACCTGCACTCAACCTCAAACTCGCAGCAGGACCCTAGCAACATACACCGGCACTGTGGCAGCCAGCACGGCACTTGGACACAGCGCTTCCTGCATGTGGGCAGCAGTGCACACCGCAGCAGCCTCAGGAGCATTGGGGGTGAAGGAGGGGTGCGCTTGAGTGCAGCTCGTCTTGCTGCGGCCATGTGCCATGTTAGGTAGGGACAACATTTTGTGTGTGTGTGTGCGTGTGTATTTCAGCCTGTGCATGTGTGTTTGTGTGTGTGTGTGCGCATTTGTTTGCGTGTGATGTTTGTGTATTTGTGTGTGCTTTGGGCATGGTCGCGTGGAAATGAACTATCTGTTGTGCAGCTGTCAATATTGCGACTTAGGTACTGTAGGCAGGCAGGGTTTGGTGCCGCCACGTGATATGTCGATATGTCAGGCGGCGTGTGTGCAGGCGATTTTTTAATTGCGGTGTTAGTGTTGCTGCTAAGAAACTGGAGGTGCCAGTTGCCAGTTTCTTGCTGCAGTGTGTGTGATGGTAGGGATGGTAGTGTTTGAGACATGGTGCTTTTGTATTGAATTTTATAAGCAAAAAAGGAGTAAAAACTTGGCTAGCCATGAGCTAAGAGTCATTTGGGTGAGCCGATGGCTTTGTTTCTGAGTCTCTCTTGGAAGCAGATGATGAAGGTGGGTGTTCTCATGGCCAAGTGCTTTGGTGTGACGTGACAAAAGATGTCTACTATCCGATCTAGGCAAAACTATGTGATTTGCTTTCGTATCCCACAAAAGTGTCTACTTTCAGGTATAGGCAAATCTTAGTGACTTGCTCTCGTATCTCACCAAAGTGTCTACTTTCAGATATAGGCAAATCTTTGTGATTTACTCTCAGGTATGTCACAAAAGACTCTCCGGTCATATCTAGGCAAACCTTTGTGATTTGTTCTTAGGTATCTCACAAAAATGTATCCTTTCCCAGTGGTGGGATAGAAGAACCACCTAAACTCTAAGTAAAAACTAGGTGGTTCTATGCCTTATGTCTTGCTTACAAGCTCGCGTAACACGATGGAAGACATAATGACACGGTTAGAATCCAGCAGCTGCTTTAACTCATCTAAAACCGAAAATGGAAATGCTGGCTTACTTTGGGAAAGAGGGCTGGAAGAAATAGCGGAGGACAGTGCATGTATCCCACATGACGAGGCCATCTGCCACAGCATCCACTTCATTTGGAAACGGCGCAGGCTGTGTGCTGGATGGTCCGCTGTTTCTTGTTTTCCTTTTCTTGGTCATGAGCAGGACCAGGAGGAGAAGCACGGGCAGCAGGAGGAGGGGCAGTAGGGAACTTGCCAGGGTTGTGTCATTCGCGGGTCTGGGACATAGCGTCCGCGTATATACGTGTATCGTTCGTATTTAACACGTATTTGACGTTGTGGTCATGCCGTTTTGGGGAGGGATTGTGTAGGCCCTTCGGAGGGTCCCAACACCCCACCAACTGCCTTCCCTGCACCCCCAAGCCATAAATACATATCATGTCAAGAGATGAAGGTCCTGAGTGACACTATGTTAGCCTGGAGGCACAGATGGGAAGGGAGACAGGTGAAAAAGAGTGTGTGCTGTGCAAGCATGTGTATCATGGTGGTGCCTTGCGCATCAGGCAGCACCTCCTGCAACTCCCTGGCATTGGGGTGTCAAAGCGTGAGACAGCACTTGAGACGTTGAAGCCAGTCCAGGAGGTGATGGGGGGCAGACCGGCAGGGGGGGCACTTCCCGCAGTCGAATATTACCCGCACTTGAAAATGGATAAGCGTTCGCGAATTTTATCCAAGAAGCATTCGTATTAATTCGTTTTTGGCGAATGACACAACCCTGCCCTGGAACTTGCAGGCAGGTTAGGGGGCAAATATTGCGATTCAAGAATTCTAGAAATTATGGCACGGCTGTTTTGTGCCAGCCATCGAGGTTTAAGCATGAAAAGGGTGGCAAATACACTCCTGGCCATGAGTGCTTGGTGACATATGAGTTTGAAGGTAAACCTGCCATAGGTTTGTAGCAGGGGCTCAGACCCTGACCAAAGCTCAAGTGTGACTCGCTTGCTGTCGACCCTTCTAACAGCAGTGCAAGGGCAAGGGTGCAGCACACAGGAAAAGCCTGCATCTGTGCACATGCATAATAACGGTGCAAGGACTCAAGGTATCATGCTTCTTGTGTAGAGCTGCAGGTAGATGGAGGCCACACGTAATGGCCACATTACAGGATTACAGGGATTATGTCTTGAAGTACTTGCAGGTGCTTTAATGAGAGGTGAGAGATGTAGCTGTGGATTTGGATCCCTCTGCTCATCATGAGCTCACCTTCTACACCACACCCCCTGCAAGTCTTGTAAGTGCCTCCTGGGGATGGGCTGACAGCCAGGCCTGAAGATTTGGGAAGGGGACAAGCAATTGTGAGGCAAAGTCATTAATTGTCATGCTTCTGGCGTAAACACCACGCAGTCAGCTGGTTGGTGGTGAACGTATACAGCTGAAAGGCTGCAGCAAGGTTTCAATTCGCGCCTTCTCTGTAGACCAGTGCATGGTGCGCAAGCATAGTGTGCTGAGCAATCAGCAGGAAAAGTTCCACATGCAAGCGAATGAAAGCATTTGTGAGGCGCTGTAAGCTAACACAGCGGGCATGCATGCTACCTTGTGTGTGAAGGCGTATTAAGAGTGTACCTATAGCCTGCTAAGCTCCTCAGGGGTGTGAGAGCATACGCAGGTGCGCAGTATTGTGCTGCACGAGCGTGCATGTTTGCTTGTCCGGTTAGGTTCATGCTCACCCATGCGCACCAGTCATTCAGCAAAAAGTAGCGGGACAACATGTGCGCTCAGCGCAGCGCACGGCTCTAGAGGTGTACGATTCCCTCACCATTCCTCATGCAGCGTCCATGCAAGTGCCCAGAAACACGCAGGCACTGCGCAAACACTCACCAGGTATGTGCGAACCTCCTCGTCAGTCAGGAGCCCTGCGTTGACACCTCAGCCCTCACGCACAGAATGTAGGCGCCTACTATATTGTATTTATACTTACTACGGGTATATTGTATTTAAACAAACTCGATACCCAAAAAACCTTATACGAAGTAAAATTTTGTACCCAAATTCGTCTTCAGTGGGACTTCCGAACCGTGCAAGTTGGCTTATTGTGGGGAAGATGCGTACCTGGAGGAAGAGTTCAGTGAGCTGGATTGACTAGTGTAGCACAGTCTAGATGTGGGGAGGAGCATTTTATTTCTTGTGTTTGCAAGTTTGGTCTGTATCAAAAGATTATATACTAAATTAACCAACTAATTGATCGAAATGCTGCTTAAAATTAGCCCCGCCTCGAGCCCACACTGCTTGCATGGGCGCGTCTCCTGCACTCTCCCTTCTCGTTGCTCCTCCCTCCAACCCAGATACTCTTACTCCTCACTCAGCAGACACAGCATCATCAACGCCGTCTCTGCCCCTCCGTCTACCCCTCAACCTGTCACTTGTGCACGACCCACACTCCATCTCACGTGGCCTGCCATGCCAAGAAAAAGCGCCCCTCATCACACTCTGGAGGTGAAGGAGGCATCCTGAGCAACATTGATGCCCTGTTCGCACGGGAGCCGGAGGCTAAGGTAATCAAGCGTGCGTGCAACTCCTTGCTGGGTGTGCCATCGCACAAGTGCGATAGTGAACGGCCATTTTTGAATTATTCAACTTGAATATAAATCTGGATTCTATCTATGCCAGGCTGCAAACCATACATCACTTGCGCAAAATTCTTATGTGTGACCAACCTGCCATGAGCGTTGAGCGCCAACTTTTAAGCACCAGCAAATTATGCACACATACATACGTGCAAGCATGGGGAATGTATGCCTGAATTTCAGGCTTAGATTGCCTTCAGACCGTGTGTTTGTGAGCTTTTGTGAGTGGCATGGCTTTTGTGAGTGTCCATCAGGGGGAAGTCCCTCTGTGTAGAATTGGGCCCTTGCCAGTGGATGCATACAGTTCAATAATAAATGACTTGGTTATATGCACTAACCCGTCAATGCTTCTTTTGTCAAAGATGCCAAGCACGTGACACGGTCTGTGTCCACCACAGTACCCTTTTGTCTCATGAGCTAGAAAGAGGTATCTTTGTATCACTAGTCTTCAGGCACGCGAGGGACGGCTATGCCATCGAGGAATTGCTGTGTACACCTCCTCACTTCATCTATTGGCCGTTGCCATGTTACACTCTGTAGACATATGTGAGCTTCACAGATTTAGGATCACTCTACTTTTTGCCCTCACCAGCCACAGCTTACGCTTTCAGATGACAGAATGCAGACCATGAAAAATGGTTCTTGAAGTTGCCCTCATCACATCTCTCCCCCCCACATAAATAAGTAAGTCACCGCCCATCGACTTTAACTTTATTTGTCGTACACAGTGAACGGTGCGTGAGCGACGTGATGCTGCAAAGAGGGTTCCTGGTACAGGCAACAACTGGACAAGTATCTGGGCAGGCAGTGATACTGCGTACAATATTGACACAAGATGCGCAATTTCTTACAAATGAAGGTCCAAAGCTTTGGTGTAGTTTTGAGGCTGCTAAGTGGGATCGAGCACAGAAACGCAAATTGGCAAATTGGTGCATGAAATGGATCTTAACGTCCAGCATGTTTCCCAGTACCTAGTCAAGCCATGAATTTGGCAAAAATATTATTGATAAAGAGCCTTTCTTCAACCCACAAGTAGGCCCACTATGAACCTATCTTATACCTTTTACCCTGCATACTTTGCAAGGGTGCCTCTCGTTTGCAGCTTTTTTTGATGATACCCTTCACTTTAACCCAACGTTGGGCAAATGCCGTCTCCTGCCAAAATGGGTGCAAAAAGTCAAGACCCGTGCAGCTATCAGAATGCTAATAGGTATCCTGGCAAAGGTCGATGATACACGCTGGAAAGACACAATTGATGCGTCAAAATGATGTAGTGGGGGCTGCAGACAGTCTCATGAGGGGTGTAGTGCGAATGAAAAGTATCCCATAAAACTAAGGATTGTAAATGTCACTCTTCGTCCCACACTCTTCTGCTTGTAAGCTCCGTAACCGACCAAAAAATTAGTTTGAGGAAGTCTAGGATTAGCAGGGGCAACGCCGGACACCTAACAAACCTTGTATACCTTGTAAACCTTGCATCTTGTAACTTCATTCTTTGGACACTGGCTTTTTTTCTCGCTCCGCTTCAACAAATTTGGCTTCTTCTTCCCTAGCTAAATTTTTTAAAGCAAAGCATTTGCTTGCATTGTAAGAAACGAAAACAACTTTTCTTGAGCAAACTGATGCGCCCTCCCTTAGCTTCGAGGCTTGCTCAAGGGGGAAAATTAGGCGTTACAAGCCACTCCCTTCAATTAAAGGAGAAGGAAGCCACTTTGGTACAGACTCAGCACTACCCGTTCAGCACAAATCCCACAGAGACGGAAAATATAGTACGCAGGCAGTAAACAACCACTCCCCACATTAATTAAGGAAAAGTACTCCACTGCAAGGAGCAACCTTGGTACCGGGTACCGTAAAACCCCTCTACCATTGTACAAAGGAACAATATTAACCTTATCGCTTCCTCCAGCCTGCCTCTCTTGCCACCTTTTTAATTATCAAATTTCAGTTCGTTTCAACCTCGTAGTAGGGAGTTTGCTGTCTCCCCTTGACCTATGTAATACGCCTTGATGAAAAATTAACGAGGATCAGCAGTGTTGCAAGCTTAACCTGAGACCGGTTTTAGAAGAAATTTGATCATACAACTGGAAAGTGCATGTCCGGTATGGACAAATTTGGCGGCGTAGTTGACAGAATGTAAATGAACTTAGCTCTTTGAGAGCCAAGAGCCAGCTCCAGTGTGTGGTTGTTGTAGATGGTGTCACCCACTCCCAAAAGGATTGTGTGGAGGAAAACGGAGGCTCCTTAAAGGATGTTGGGGAGGCCTTTATGCTGTTCTTGCACGGCCCTCAGCTGGTTCTGCGGTCTAGTGTCCTCACAGTATTTGCTTGAAAAATCCCGATGAGGTGAACGTCATGCTGTATGTCACGACAAATCATGGTACCAGCTTAAGCATGGATTGCAAGTATGAGCCATATCCCTTTAACGTCTCCTCTCTCTCCACGCGAGAAGGAAGCGACGGCTCAAGCAACGCACAAGAGGAGATGGATGTCTGAGAAAGAGCGAGTTTGTTACAAGAGGCCCATCTAAACTGGCCAACTGGCCAAACAACCAAATAACCGTAAAACCGTTGCTCACATTATAAATCCTAGGGGAAATCACACGATTTGTCCATGCCACTGATTTAGCATGACATGTAAAATGCTGAGATCTTTGGGTCGGTGCTGTCTGGGGAAGGTGAATCTGCTAGTGGCTGGCGGTGCTGCTGAGATGCTCCCAGTCCCTCTCAATCGCTCCCTGCCACTTCTAAGAACCCACCCTCCTCCTTCATTGCTAGTATGTTGCTTTTTAGTTTTCGTGGAGATGGGAGCAACCAGTACAGCAACCGAGGCAAACCAGTTTTTGTCTGAGAAGTGGGGTGGAAAGAGCCACTTCAATATAATCCTAGTCTCAGCTGTATCGGGAGTCTGAAGATTTTGCATAGCCAGCCGTTTGCTGCTACCTATATCCACGCAGACAAAGCATGATCCTAGGTAGCCTGTCCTGCTGATGGCTTTGAAGATCATGCGGCATGCTAAATTGTGTCTCTCAGTGATCATGTTTCTTGTTTGCTTGTGTTGGCATCTAGAAAGGATATACAGGGCGGCACTGTCTAGTTGAGGGTAGCAGGGGCAAGTTAGGCTGATCGAGTGGTGCTTAAACCATACCGCAGTCCCTGTTTTGTACTTCACAATGGGTGCACTTGGTTTAAACAGGGACATAGGATGCTGTTAGGTAAACGTTGCTAGCGGCTCCATTAGCAGTGCCATTATTTGCTGGTTAGTATTCACATATAGTAATTTGCTATGGTAGTGGCATTTCCTAGTTTGTGGAGGGGGGACGGTGTGCTTGCAAGGCGTGATGGTAATTGGATAGGTACCAAAGCCTTGAGGTAGGTGACTGGGCTGTGTTTGGTTGATTCTGTATGATTTGATGTTCTTCGCGATTAGCGATTTGCGATTCGTATTTTTTTGCAAGCCAGGAAATGCTATAGAAGGGATTCCCCTCAGGGCCAGCTGTTTTGATAAACGTGGGATTCGACTCTGTGAAAATAAATGGTGACTGGTGGATGCGGTGGAGGTTTGGGTGTGAGCTGTTTTTGGTGCATTGAGGTTAGGCTGACCGTAAACGAGACTAGTTTGACTGCTATCTCTGCGCCGTGAGCACTCACAGTGGTTTACCCATGCTTGGGCTATTACCATCCCGAGACACTCTCCTTTGTGTGTTGAGCCTCTGCTGTACTAGTTTCAGTTTCAGTTGACTCTACAGGTCTTTGTTCTGTTAATTCCGTCAAAATTAAATTATGTCACAATATTTTTCAGGTGTGAACTCCTTCTGATGGAGTTTCATGGGGCTCCAATTTTAGGCAGGATCTAGGTGATATCCTCATGAGTAGCACAAGAACAGCTCAAGAGCAGCCTCTGCTAGGCGATGGGCACACCAGGTGCAGACATATTTCCACACACACACACACTTACACACACACGCGCACACACACACACACACACACACACACACACACACACACACACACACACACACACACACATAAACATATACGCACACATACATGCACATGCACGCACGCATGTCCGCACGCACGCACGCACTCACACCCACAAACACACACGCACGCATGCGCACACACACACACATACTTACACACACACACACACACACACACACACACGCACACACACACGCACACACACACATACACACAAACGTATGCACACACACATACACACACAAACACACACACACACACACACACACGTACACATAAACATATACGCACACATACATGCACATGCACGCACGCATGTCCGCACGCACGCACTCACACCCACAAACACACACGCACGCATGCGCACACACACACTTACACACACACACATGCTTGCGCACGAACACACACACACACGGATGCACGCTCATACACATACACACACAAGCACACACACACACAGGCACACACAGCCACAGCAGTGTCCTTGACATGCTTGTGCACAAACACACATATACGCAAACAATTACTTGTGCACACACACATACATATACACACACGCATGTACACACACATGCACACACACACGTGCACGTAAAACCTTTGCAGGCAAGCCGCTATCATCGCCCGTGCTCCTGGCAAAGTCCCTATGCACGTCACAGCACGTCAGAGAGACAAGTGAGTAAAAAGCATGTCGTGACAAGTAAATGACTTTTTGTGTTATGATGTAAGGCGGTGTTAGTAGATGTACAAACAATATGCAATGACCTGTATATAGCACTGCTCTTGAACGGCAAGCCCCTTCTTTCACACATGATTTCAAACTTGGCTCAGCTTCACTTAGGCAACGTCCAAAGACACTGTTAATAGTGGATTTTCTAGAGATTACAAGATGTTGTCCAAAGACGTGCTTGAAATGCTGAAAACTTAAGACTTCTGTGAAGCGCTTTTTACCTAGATCTGTATGTGGGGGGTGTGTTGCTAGCAGGGCTCAGCCACTGTCAGGCAGCCGCGTTGAGCCTCAACCTTAGCACATAGTGATAAACCTTTGTACTAGATTATAGGCCCTCAATTAAAACACGCACACACACATACACACAGCCATCTGCCCGTACACAAAGCAGTGATCAGAAGGCAGAAATTGTTTCATTCACACAAACGGCCGTGAGTAGCCCTGTGCAAATTTGTTGCCTTTTGCTAAGAGAGAGACAAAGTTAGTGTTGCTGTAGCCAAGTTTCGTGGCTAGTATTGCTAGTACCACCGTCTCATTTCTTCCCAAGCATGGAATGTGTGGGTTCCCACTTCGTCTTCCGTTTTCCACTCCTAGACGATTAAATGCTGTCGCCAAGTGCCTACTTACTACCTACGTACTATTACTCACATGTAAGGTTGGCCAAAACCATATATATATACGATGTGTACACGGTTGTTTTGGCAGTGAAATCACCAAATATACAGTCATATACGGTGTAGATATACGGTTCTGGCCAACCCTACTCACATACTGTGTGGTGGACAAGGTGATGGCGTCCTTGCTACGTCCGCGCACCGTGCAAAGGCGCCATTTACCTACTACCCTCTACCCACTATACACTATCTGTACTCTACAACTCCATTGTGGTGGAATGTGTGTGCTGGTGTCTTTGCAATGTGCGTCGTGCTGGTGTCCTTGCAATGTGTCGTCGCTCGTGCGAATAGGCATGGTGGTGAATTGCCTCCAGCTTGTACCCGTTTTCCCACTTTGTTCTCAACCTTCATCGGCCCAAACCCCACGCCCTCATGCCACCATGCTCTTCAAACTGCTGTGAGCAGCACCGGATTCCCGACGCAGTTGCATGCACTTTCACAGCTCTGGCCAACCTTTCAAGGTTTCACAAGGCTTTACAAAATAGGCTTGTTCAGTCAAGAAGTGCGACTGCCAGCCTGCTCATAAAAAGCAATTAGTTCATGGAGGACCAACTTTTTACAGTCTTTGCATGTCTCTGGGCGGTTCTGCTCCGTCCTGCTACAATCAGTGTTGTGCACCTGACGCTTGACGGCGTCAATGGTAAATGACGCTGTCGGCGTAATTTATGTCAAATTGACGGTGAAAATAGTACATTACGCCGTCAATCGTCAGAGTTTAGTGACGGTAACGCCGTTATTTACGATCGTTATTTACCGTGCCATTTTTGAATGACGCCGTATGTGCACAACACTGGCTACAATGCAAAAGCTTGTATCAGGCTCTAATACATAGAAACCACCCCCTTTTCTTCTCACCCCAGCTGCTCACCCACTCCATTATCCTGCCCCAAATTGACATCTGCCCGGCCTCATTGTTGCAACCGTCATCCACTGTGTGTATGGGTGTGTATCTAGACCCTCGAATCTAACTCACGTTTGCACCTCCCACCTGAACTTCAAACTTCAAGGGTGGTCCCTTTGCCTGACGAGAAAGGCTCAGGATCTGATATCCAGGAGCTTGTCGTAGAAGAAGTCAGCACGAGCGGGCAGGCTGTGCCCGGCCGTATCACAGTGTACTGGTAAGCAAAGAGGTTGCAGTTGTGTGTGTATGGGTGCCTCTGTGGTGCCAGGCCGCATCACAGTGTAATAGTAGGCAAAGCGGGCACAGTTGCGTGGGTATGGGTGTCTCTGTACGTAGTGCCCGGCCGCATCACAGTGTACTGGTAAGCAAAGAGGTTGCAGTTGTGTGTGTATGGGTGCCTCTGTGGTGCCAGGCCGCGTCACAGTATGATGGTTAGCAAAGCGGGCGCAGTTGTGTGGGTATGGGTTTCTCTTTGGTACCAGGCCGCATTACAGTGCATTGGTAAGCAAAGCAGACGCAGTTGTGTGGGTATGGGTGCCTCTGTGGTGCCAGGCCGCATCACATTATAATGGTAAGCAATAAGGTTGCAGTTGTGTGTGTATGGGTGCCTCTGTGGTGCCAGGCCGCATCACAGTGTAATAGTAAGCAAAGCAGACGCAGTTGTGTGGGTATGGGTGCCTCTGTGGTGCCAGGCCGCATCTTGGTTGGTGTGTGTGCGGGTGCGTGAGTCAGGGTTTTACCTGTGATAGCATGCCGTTTAAAATGCTAGTGAAAGGAGACAGCACAATAGGTAGATTATCACAAGTGGTGTCCGAAAAACATCAAGTGCACTTCATTTACCTAGTGTGGAAAATCATTTTCACTGCCTGCCTGTATAGTGTCTTCCTTTCCAGTACAAATGTTAGAATCGTTTTCACTGCCTGCGTAGTGTCTTCCTTTCTAGTGGAAATGCTAAAATCGTTTTCACTGCCTGCATAGTGCCTCCTTTTCCAGTGGAAATGCTAGAATCGTTTTCACTGCCTGCATAGTGTCTTCCTTTCCAGTGGAAATGCTGTTGTCCTGACTCCAGGGTAGATGGCCGCCACACCTGCTCGACCCTTTAACTACCCCTTCTGCTCTCAAGCTTGCTCTCCTGATCTATTGCAACTCTCACGCAACACTTCTAGGGTTGGCCTGGCCCGTACATGTGCACGTCATATGACCGTATATTTGGTGATCCCCCTGCCAAAAATACATATTTACACCATATATTTATATGGTTCTGGCCAACCCTAAACACTTGTTGTGTGTTGCGCGCGCAGTATAGCAGAGGCTTTGAATCGCAAGCTCCTGGAGGTCATCTTGGCACAGACCTATCCCAAGGCAAACATCCTGACCTACTCTGACGTACTACAGCTGCCCTTGGGGGAACCAGACTCAATGATCCCTCAGGTATGTCATTTAGAGTCTTTGTGTATATTGTAAAGGCAAACATCCTGAACTACTCTGACGTGCTATAGCTGCCCTTGGGGGAATCAGACTCAATAATCCCTCAGGTGTGTCATTAAGGGTCTTTGTGTATACCGTAAGGGCGGTGGAGGTGAGAGGATGCACGCTTGCGTGTGTGTATGTGAATCTGTGTGTGTGTGTGTGTGTCTGCTGCGTGCATGCGTGTAGTGTGCGTATCGTGTGTGTATCTGTGTGCGTATGCGTGTGTGCATGCTATCCAGTACACTTACGTTTATGTTATTGTGAATGCATGCCAACAAAGTCCACAGTGTAGGAATAGAAGGCCAGCTTGTTACAGTACTATATAGCATTGATCAGGCCAATTTTCCTGCCCCCTATTCGAGGCCGGCTCATTGACACCCTTCGTTGTGCATCACGCCGCGTCTGCAGGAAGTGTTTTTCTTTGATTATGGTGTGGTCATAGCCTTTGGCCTTGAGGAGTGGCAAGAGCAGGCCATCATGCAGGTACGTGTGCTTTGTGCTGGAGTGTACACTGACTTGCTTTCAAACATGCTCCTCAATTGTTTTAACACACACACACACACACACACACACACACACACAAACACACACAAACACACACACACACACGCGTCATTTGTTGTAAAACATGCGCCTCAATTATTTTAACTTATGCACGTATTTTGTATGAACACATACACCTCAATTGTATTAACACACACACGCCTCAATCCTTTTAACACATGCCCCTCAATTGTTTTTGCACATGCGCCTCTATGCAAAAGCTTCTCGTTTGTTCCAACACCTGCTTCTAACTTGTTTCAACACATGCTCCTCATTTGTTCCAACACCTGCTTCTATATTGTTTCAACACATGCTCCTCACCAACACCTGCTGCTAAATTGTTTCAACACATGCTCCTCATTTGTTCTCAGACCTGCTTCTAAATTGTTTCAACACATGCTCCTCATTTGTTCCAACACCTGCACCTCAATTTGTTTAGCACACATGCCTCAATTGCTTTAACACACGCACCATTATGCAAAAGCGAGTGATCTGGAGGGAATACTCTGTCTTCCTTCCCTACTGATTTAAGTCTGCTGGTAAGGCGGCAATGTAGAACTCACTGCCAACCTTCACTGCCAGGCTTGGCTCACGACCAACCAACCTGTTAGTTTGGCATGCATCACCATGTGCTTCTTTGCATACCCTTGGCACAAATTGAGCAGGGTCGGCCAGGCCCGTATGTATGCACGGTGTATGACCGTATATTTGGTGATTTCCTTGCCAAAAGTACCGTTTATACTTTGTATATAAATGGTCCAGGCCAACCCTGAGCACGCACCTTGTCACTCTGCGATTGAGTGTTGAACGGCCTTGCTTGCTTGTGCTCCAAGCCCTGTAAGCGACTTTCGTGCTTGACTTCTTAAGCAGTATGATTACAGTGCTCTTACACACTGACAAGGCCTGGAACGAAGCCCAAGGCTAGTCAAGGCACTTGCTCTTTACCCCCCAGCTTGCACCAATCATACCCCTCAGCTCACAACAACCACACTCCTCAGCTCTCAACATTCATAACCCCAGCTCTCACCAGCATCCTCCCTACTCACAACAATCATGCCCCTCAGCTCGCACCAATCAAGCCCCTCAGCTCTCAACAATCATGTCCCTCAGCTCTCAACAATCATACCCCCAGCTCACAACAGTCATACCCCCCCAACTCACAACAATCATACCC
>Ga0307968_1001327_pt1 | contig 20077 bp, 24 predicted proteins | sample OrgLakmetagen650_FD_201834 | JGI IMG/M metagenome (GOLD analysis project Ga0307968, IMG submission 201834) | Saline water microbial communities from Organic Lake, Antarctica - #650 | ecosystem: Environmental > Aquatic > Non-marine Saline and Alkaline > Saline | place: Antarctica: Organic Lake...
TGTGTGTGTGTGCGTGCGTGCGTGTGTGTGTGTGTGTGTGTGTGTGTGTTCTTGTGTGTGTGCGCGCGTGTATGCCTTCAACCTGCTCACATCTGTCAGTCAAACATGGAGACTCGCATCCTCAGAACACGCTTCCATCGTCATCGCGTAATTTAACATAAATTTTTTAAGTTCCTTGCAACTTGAATTGTTGAAATCCGTGCACCCAGTCGTGTGCTTGCATGGAGCAGCGAACTTTTTGTCCCGCCTCTCCTTGGCCCCGGACCCAGCCGGCACACCCAAAAACGTCTCCTGTCAACGCCTGTGCGGTCAGATGATGTTCGGGGTGTTATAGCGGAGGACTTATGCACTGCCGACAAGCTGGCGCGCCAGCTTGTCGGCAGTGCATAAGTCCTCCGCTATAACAAAAGTGTTGTACCTCGAGGCGCGCCAGCTTGTCGGCAGTGCATAAGTCCTCCGCTATAACACGGGGGGCATGGGCTGGGCTGAGCGCCGGGCAGCTTCCTCCAGCTACCAAACATTGAGTCACTTCTTTCCACAGCACTGCTCACTGCACCCCTGGTCACCAAAACTGGTATGCCCCGACAAACGAGTTTGCTTGGCCTGCCTGCCAAGTTTCAGACCTGGACGTTGGCTGCGTGGCTCTGGCCAGGCCCTGATTCTCAACTTTCCAAACTTTCGTTTCGGGGTACGCCCAGCAGCACCACCCCCTGCCCCTCCCCTCCCCCTGACACCGCAAGGCTGCCTGATTTGTAAGTCTGGGTCACTGTGCAAGTGTTGGGGGCGGGGGGTGTGCTGGGCGGGCCTGCGCACACTGGTGTGAACTTTGGTGGGAAGAAGGCAAACCTAGGGGCTGCGCCCCATGACTGGGGCTTCGCCAAAAAGAATGACTATAATTTATTTCTTATCTGCCCACCACGCATACAGCACTTGTTGCATCATAACTGAAAGAATCCATTGCACAAGTGCTTACAGGACCCGGTCATACTTCATGCCATGTCATATTTCATACCATGTCATACTTCATTGAATTTTTACTACATCATGAATCACTCTTGGGGGCAAGGAGGAATACTGGTGGTACGTGTAAGTGTAACCCGTCAGATTTGCAAGCACCCTGGACGATGTGTACATACACAGCGTGCAGTGTGTTTTTGTGTGTGTGTGTGTGTGTGTGTGTGTGTGTGTGTGTGTGTGTGTTTGTGTGTGTGTTTTTGTGTGTGTGTATTTGTGTGTGCGTGTGTGTGTGTGTGTGTGTGTGTGTGTGTGTGTGTGTGCATGTGCGTGCAGTGTGCGCGTGTGTATGCGTTGCACGCTGTGCAAGTATGTATGTGAGTGTGTTTATGTGTGTGTCTCTATGTGTGTGCGTGGTGCGCGGCACACTGTGCGAGCGTGTGTGTGTGTGTGTTCGTGTGCATGCAGCCTGGTGTGAAGCCTAGGTGTCGTAAAATATTGAACTTACTTCTATGCAGGACGCAATGCCGTCTGAAGCAGGGCCCTCGAGTACTGGTGCAGGACCATCTAGTGCTGGGATAGGGCCTTCAAATGTGGGAGGTAGATCCTTCTAGTTAAGGGATGGGTTTCCTGTGATAGTGCTAAACCATTTGGTTATTGGCGTGCACAACCCACCCACAAACACACACACACACACATACACACACACACATACACACACATACATTGCCAATGCAAGCAGAGACGGTCGTGTGTAAGCATGGTATCACATGCAAGCTTGTTGCAAGCACACATGCGCGCGCGCACACACACACACACACACAAACACACACATGCACAGTTTGCGAAGCGTGCACACACTACGCATGTGCACACATATACACACACACACACACAAACATAGACACACATGTCTTCACAGTGTGTGATGCACACACGCACACACATACTCACTCTTGCACACTTACACTGTGCGACACACACACACACATATTTGCACAGTGTATGACGCGCGTGCACACACACACATACTTGCATATTTACACAGCATGTGACGTAAACGCAATACAGCACGCGCGCGCTGCAAATACAAGTAGCAAGCACACATGAGCACACACACAAACACACACGCGCGCGCACGCACACTGCAGACGCAAGCACACACGCACACGCACACACACTTATACTGAACGTTGTATACATACATCGTGTAAAATTGCATGCACGATTAGGCTGCAATCTGATTGAGCCCAGAAATGGGTCCCGGATACCCAAAAGTGCGCTTTCAAACTCTGAAAGCAAGCAAGCTTTTTCTCTCTCTTTAAAGCTTGTGCATGCATGCTCTCGGTTGTCAGAAGCGCGCTGTCAGTTGCCCATAGCACGCTTTTAAGAGTTCAAAACACGCTTTCAATAATACTTTGCAAATGTAGTGCATCCCCAGAGTGCGCTGTCAGGGTGGGGTCCAAAAGCGTGCTTTGCCTCTTGAAGGCGCGGGCTTTTTGGGACAGTGTTGCACATCCTCCTCCTTTCCTTGACAAGATGTAGAAGTAGACTTCTGAGTCTGAGATACCAATCTGGACATTTAGAGGATATATATGTCATATATCGTTACACAAGATATACGTTCAACCCATTCTGTTCTGCAGGATGCAGGGGTCGCATTCGGGAGTGGGAGGAATGACCTTGGGGTGTTTTGACAATGGCTCCTTCACGGCTGCATAAGTTCCTCCAGAGATCTCTGGAGGATCTCAGCAGCCGTGGAGGAACAGCTGGCAGAGCCCACAGGGGTGCCACCCAAGCGTGCAAGCAGCGCTCGCAGAGGTACGGGGTGCCCTCCGCGTTTGGGTGGGAGCCCTAGAGGACTGAACCCCCTCCTCTGGGTGGATTTTAAACTGAGCGGGATACCCAAAAAAACAGCAGCGGGAGGGGGCTTTTCCGGGTACCCGGAGAACACCCGGAAACGATCTGAGGCGAAATAACGATCACTTTGATTTTCCATATCTTTTTGTAAAAACGCAGATAGTGTAAACACTACCGGCACGGATTAGGAAAGGGTGTTGGTTTGTGTTCTGCACCACTCAATGGATGCAGAGACACACAACATCCCACCTGGAGAATAAAAAGAAGAGTTTTTCAGTGGAGTTCAGTGGTTGGGAGCAGAAGCCTGCACACCACAGGAGTGTTGCTCAGATATTTCTGGGGATGTGTTAATGCCTTGTCTCATCTGTATAATTTTTGTTGCCAATAACTCCAAGTCTGCGGAGTGGGTTCCTTGTGTGGCTGCTGTATATGGTGCCTGTTGCACCTAGCAGGATGGTGTGAAGGGTTTTACAGGTGTCCAAGTAAGCGAGGCATTGGCAGCTTGTATTGTTCTCATGCCTTTTCTGCTTGTTGAGTAGGGGAAGTGTCTACACAGTTCTTATTTTAAACAAATGTATATCACGTTTGTTTGGTTGCATGTCTCATGGGTTCATAATTAAGGGGTATGGATTGGCAGCGCCCTCTACTAGGTTATCACGGGTAACTCTTCTTGCATTATTGGCAGACCTAGTTTGATACATGTTTGTTGGGTTTTGTTTGGGGCGTGGTTGCTGAGTCAGAGTAACGATGATTGCATCTGGCTTGCTAAATTTCTGCCGCTTTTGTGCATTGAGATCGGAAGGTAGGAACCAGGTTGAAGTCATTTCTAGCTGTGTCTCTTCTGAAGGGCGTATGATACCTTGTTGTACCAATTTTCACGACTGCCTACGTCTGCTTGTGCTAGCAGGCATGCACCCTGTATGCCTTGTCGGATCGCTTTTATAATCAATTGTCCAGCAATGTGGATGCCGTCTAGCTTCTGGCAGATGGGGCAGATTGGTGGGCCTTTTATATGGTTGCACTGAACGGCACGCTTTTGGTTGTATTTCAAAACTGTGCGGCAGAGCATGGCATTTTCTTTTCTCCAGAGGTGACACTTGCATTTTTCCAAATTGAGTTACATATGTCTTTCTGTCTTTCTCGACTTTGGGTAGCTGCCCTGAAAGCCTAGTGGCCCATGGTCAGGCCAGACTCTTCAGGGTCGTGGGTTCGAATCTGCCTGTTAGCGTGAGTACTTTGCTGTCCGACAGCTCTGTCTCCGTTTCCTTCCAAGGATCCATGCTTGTGGACTGATGACTTGGAACCTTTATTAATTTAGGAGTCCTAGATTAGGATTTAAACTAGTAGTTTGTGTTGGACGTGCATGTGCATCGAGATCTGAGAAATGCCAGTGGAGAGCCTTTCTGCTGGAGGCCATGGTTGGCAGGTGTCCAGAGTATCTGGTAGGTAAGCTGGAATAGATGAGGGAGGGTTTTCCACCCTTGCTGGCCAAAATATGGATGAATGGGGGTGGGCGTCGGTGTTAATGTGGACATCATGGCCACATTGATTCTCCGCAGAGCACTTCGCTATGGCAACAGCGCACTCATTCCCTAGGATGCCAGCATGAGCTTTAACCTTGTGGAGATGGATGGTGTCTTCAGATAGTTGGATGTGGTGTGCGATGGTTTCTAGGAGTTTGGCATGTTTATGCCGTTTCATGCGCTGTGGGTAGAGGATGCTATTCCTTGTTTGCCACAGTGCACCAGCGCTGTCTGTTGCGGTATGGGCTTGTTCATTTATCATATGGGTGTGTTCATTTATCCATATCTTTTTAACCTTTGGTCCGTTTTGTGATATGAAAGTTGCATTGGAAAGGTGTTCATCTCTCTGTACGCCCATCTAAAATCATGCTCGGAAACTCAATAGATTTACAGTTTTGGACTAGCTTCTGTGGGTATTGCCCAGATCTGTGTACCACACTGCTCAGATCAAGCCTAAATCTACGCAATACGGCTTTCAATGTTAAACAAAATGCTCAACAAATGGCTGTATAACCTGGAACATAACAATCCACAAATTGATCCAAGTACCGAATCCCCCCTTAAAAATTGTGAGGCCTACTTATTGCGAGGTGCCCAAATAAATAGTTTGCGAACCTTGAGCTTTTGCGAGTCCCCTCAAATTGTTAGGTAAATTTGCCAACTTTGCGAATTTTGGGGGTGACGCTGGGCTTCCCTCCCTTCTTCTGGGTGCCTCTGCCTGGGAGCTTCTGCCTCTGCTGCTTCTGCTGCTGCTGGAGGAAGGCTGTCTGCTGCATGCAAGCTGGCGATGTCAGCCTCAGAAGCTCCCAAGGCGTAGCCACGTCCGCTGCTCAATGCCGACCGTCCATAATAATGATCGTTTCTCCTGATAACGAGGGGGATCCCAGAATCGTCCCCGCCGGAAAGTCATGCGTGGTTGGTCCTATTACTATTGAAGAATGGGCGTTACCATTGTTCCAGAGCACAGGGCTGAGAGCAGCAAAAACAGAGCCCTTTCCAAGAAGCCAAAAGGTAGACGATTGCTGCCAAATTTGCTGGAGCCCAGTCAGCCGAGAGCATCCAGTAGGAGAAGAAAACTATGACGATATGTTGTAATGTTATACATGCCAACGCACTTACCATTGGAAATGTCTGACTGACCTGAATGCCATGCAAGGCAAGCCGCGGAAAATATTGAGGACTGGCACTGCCCAGCCAGTACTGACCTAACCCAGCCAGGTGGAAAAGGATACCAGAAAGTCATACGCAGAAAATAAAGAAATGGTAAAATTGCTCTGGCAACCCACATGGGAAGCGGCAGAACTGCTCTTAGCTAAACCCGACTTTAAAATCTATGTAGATAGCTGTAACATGCCAGCACAAGCACTCAGTATCTTGATATGTGGGACTTGTCGCAAGGCCAAAACATCAGAGACAAAGCGATTTATTACAGACACTGTCAATCCCCAAGTAGACATTCAACCCACTTGGAAGTGTGAGATCTGGGTACGGGATGTGGATCTCATTAGGCCAGGATCTCATAACGACTTTGAGGGTGAATTAAAAATCCCCGAACACCGAACACATAACTTGTCAAGCAGCCTGTGTATATCGCATCCACGGCAAGTGCACAGGGATGCTTTCCTTAGAACGTCTGAACATTCTGCTACATGCCTACATCAATTAAACAATTAAACAAAATATATTAGCCTACACAATACTATACAATCACCTGTACTAGACGCAGCAACTGAATTTGCAGGTCTACTACAAAGGCATAAACTGCAGAGTTCTCTGCTTGCAGAATAACTCTAGTTCTTGCAGGCGAGTGACTTGTGTAATGCACTTTCGCTCAAAAGTGCATGCTTCCCTTTCTTGTCCAAATGTATTATATCTGTATTCCTCCGCCTATCGAACGAGCCGTAAAATAACTCCAAATGAGCTCACTAAGCAACATTAGCAAAAAGGCTAAAGATTTCAATATGTACTGCACCCCGAGGCACATTACGACCTCCCTCCAAGAATGGGCACTAGGTACCGAACAAAAGTTTGCCAGCCCTCTAGATTTCGACCCTAACTACTACTGGAGTGAAAATACCAGAGACACAGTTATGAGAGCAAGCACTAATGCCCTTGACACGAAATTTACAGGCTTCTGTCACCCGAATTATTGCGACTGCCTCCTGCATGTACTTGTGGGACATGCGCTTTAATCAGCAAGCTGCACTCAAGGAGCTACAACAACATTCCTGTTCCTTCCTGAATGGCTTGGTTGGAGTAAGAACGGTTACATGAGTTGGATAAATAGAGTTGGATAAATAACTACCCCGAGCATGCATGCGTTCTGGCCAAATTCTCTGCATACAGCATGCTGTTAAACCCACTGAAGTTCGGTTAGACTCTCCACCCCAACCTCAGCACAACAAGAATAAACTGCAACTAACTGTCGTCTGAAACAATCAAGGGAAACAAGCCCTTAGTGAATCTAACCCAGCTTGGCTCAACAATCTCAAGCAGACATTTCCTGAAGCAATGTGGACTTGTAACAATAGTGCCCACGTGCTTGGCACTGCTCGTGTGAAATGCAAGAACAAGCAGAGGAAGAGATTTCAACTCCTACACCCAGATACTCCCATTGCTGCTAACATCAGCCAGTGGCAAACGCTTCATGACACAAACGTCAACCAGTACAAGAGCCCACACATAATTCCCAAAGTACAAAATTGGAAATCAATCACATACACTGATGGTAGTGCCATGCAAGATGCGATCAGCAAACAGCAAATTACAGGCGCTGGCATTTTCACCCCCACTACAGACGCTGGCTATAGTGATACCGTCACTATCAATCCTGGAGGCAGCGGCCCCACACTCACCATCAATAGAGCTGAATTTGCAGCTGTGCTAGTAGCGGTACAAAAAGGCCACACTGAAATTGCTACAGACAGCGCCTCATCCCTCTTTCAGATTAGAAAACAGCTATCGAACCCAATGGCTGTACTCCACCATTTGTTGCACAGGGAACTACTCAAGGACATTGTAAATCTAATCCAATCCTCACCTTCTACTATCACCTTCTACAAGGTGAAATCCCACTATGGTATTATTGGCAATGAAGGTGCAGACCACCTAGCACATAGAGCAGCAGTCAATCAAAATTCTGATATTTCCCTCCCGCCAGCTACTGACCCCTTCTACGACCAGTTCTGGTTAAGCGTGCCTACCAAAATGATTCCCATGCAGAAGAGCTACGAGCTTTTACTAACCTACAGGACAAGCTAAAACATCATATGCACGCCCACCAGTACCTTGGTGAGGCTAACACAGATTCATTGCTCGACAAGCTTTGGCAAAAATTGCATGACACGCCTGAGCGCGCAGCACAGCCCGACTCTTACACGCAGCAACCTAATGCAGCCCCTTGCTCATGCCCAACTCAGTAACAAATTTTTGTCCGTGCCAAATGTGACTTTTAAGGAACAAGAACAATTTTTAAATGCAGGATGGATACAATACACATCGATTAGCCACATGACAGGTCCTGCCACTTGCCCCTTGTGCGGAGAATCAGACAGTGCTCCACACATGCTTCTTAGGTGCAACAACCATACTCTGAAAAGAATGCATATAAACCGACACCATCATGCTGTTAACCTTTGTGGTGAAGAGATCAGTAATAAAGGCAAGCTGGGCTCAGCAATTGTTACAATGGATGCTTGTAACAGTGAAAAGTTATCCGACATTAACATTGAATCCCCCGATGACATTGAAAGAGACATTCCTGAATGGGCTTTCCCAACAACATTAACCAACTAGACATCAAAGCCATCCAGATGGCGTGTTAGTTATGCCCATTGAGGGAAGAGGCAGGAAAAGAAAAGAAAACTACGCAGGGGTGATAACACCTCAAGCATGGATAAACGACACGGAGACGGAGCTGTCAGACAGCGAAGTACTCACGCTACCAGGCGGATTTGAACCCGCGACCCCTAAGAGTCTGGCCTGACCACGGGCCACTAGGCTTTCAGGGCAGCTACCCAAAGAGGCAGGCATTTGGATCCCAAACAGATCCCCCCCAAAGGACAGAGACATACGTATTGTAGAGTTCAAATTCTGCTCAGACATAAACCCGCAACAGACATTACGTCAGAAAAAACTGCCCTCGGTTGAAGTGCGGTTGAAGCGGTTGAAATCAACCGAGGGTTTTTCAACCTGTTGTGCAATCGCTCAGCGGTTGATTTCAACCGCGGTTGATAGAAAAAGCGCACAACCAACATCAACCTTTTATCCAGCGTCTACGAACAAGGAGCCACCGAGGCATCTCTCGAAACGAAAAGTCACACTTCATGTACTCCTTGAAGTCGGGGGCACAATCTACAACCAGTACACCATAACTCCTCTACTAAACCTGGGCATTCTTTTTAACAAAGTGCACCAACTAGCCACTGTACTTCACTGCCATTCAATAAAAAGCTTAAAAAAGATCACAAAAATAAGACACAAAATACAGTTCAATAACGACAAAAGTGATAGGGGATCTGATGGGATGGGTTGCTGGGTGAGCGGCTGGCTTCAGGAGGGCTAGACGCAGGCCGGATTGCATGGCTGACAACCCGCCGGATCCTCATTAGTAGTCTCTGTTGTTTCTCTTATTCGATGTTCGGTGGCTAGTGTACAATGTAGCCAATGCACGCTGGTATTTTCAAGAGTAGACTTTTACTTTCTTAAGGTTATGAACCTATCCGTCCTTTTTCTCAAGGCTGTGACAACCAGCCAGGCACAGCAATTGCTACCCTACTACGTCAATATTCAGGAATGTTGAGTTAATGATCAACTATGAATGAATGTTTCGTTGTAAATCTCGATTCTTTGAATGAGGGCGAACCGCAAATAACTTGTGCGCTACACTTTTACATAGACCTTCATGTTTGTCGCAGGAAAAGGTATGAGAAAAAAGTCAACCAAATGGAGCAGCAGCTCATTGTCGTGCCATTATATATATACCAGACGAAGCTCAAAAGCCTTGAGGACTCTGCTGGTGGCTGTGTCAACGCAACAACAAGGCCTTGAGGCTGAGAAGTGCCTCATGCAGATCCGGCGACTTGATCGCTTGCAAGAAGACCACGTTTATATGCTTGGCAAACCCCAGCTTATGTGTACATAGCCGCTTGGCCGTTGAAACCTCAGACACAAGAGTAATCAGGCCCTTAGTTGCGCGCTCAGCCAGGGAATTCAGCGGGGCGATCGTCTTCAACTCAATTGTCCTGTTAGCATGTGTGCATTCATCCTTTAGTAACATGCATTAGTAAAGTACTTATCGCATAATCCGGGGCAACCATTTTGGCCGCTACGCTACACCTTTGGTTTACTAACATGTTTCAATTCAAATGTATCACACAATGGATGGAAGGTTTTACACTGGCAGAAAGATGAGCGCCTTGGAGGGATGCTGTTTATAGATCCACTTCGGCTGTTATAGCCATGTTTAATAATAAAAGAAACATTTTATATTCCAAACAAGAGGTTAGAAGCATTAGGTCATGGCATTTGTATTTTACAGTGGTAACAAAGGCAAATTATTGAGGTAATCATTTAATAGAGCAGCACCCAATCAGTCCTACTGAATAAAGAAAGTCTTGGCACCCCGTACTTCTTTATATGGACCTCTTTCCTTATTTTTCTAATAACCTTTCCATCCTTGTGCCTCCTCTGTTTCTTGGCTAGGAGGGCTGTGCAACTAGTTTGTTCGACGTCATCTCACCTTCCTCCTTTGCTTGCCTCAGATGAAAGGAGCTGCACCAACTGCATAGGAACTCCCCACAAGGTACTAAGGATAGCCGTAAGGACGTGCTCGTCCGTCTGCAAGAGTAAGGAAACGGTCATAATAATGAATTTATCTGAGCAAGCACTGTTGGTAACGATGATCACTTCGCGGTGATCACTAATGGTCGCCTCCATGTTTTCCTGTGCACGCCAAGCTGCTCCATACCGATTGTTCAAAGTACATCATTGCTCAAGAGTTCCAAAGCCGTAAAGGTGAGCAAGCGCCATCACAGAGGCAAGCTCTCACCTGGAGCTCAAACCTTGCAAGCAGTTTGTTTGTTGCAACGCGCTCCCTTTCAGTCGCACAGACGCCGTGCACAACATCAGAGATCAAAGTTCTGTGGGCCGGACAGGTCCCCAAAGATACAAGCGCAGCAATGATCCATCCCTTTGCAGCTCCTGAGTCCTGTTGCATGCCAATGAATATCTATTGTTTGGTGTGCAAGGAATAAACTGGCATTCAAGGAAACATACACACACGCACACACACATACACACACAAACACAAATACACACCTCTGCACTTATGCACACGAACACACATACGCACACATACACATACACGCACACGAGTACACGCACAATTACACAAAAATTTCACCTGTCTGTGGTCACTGTCCATTGAATGTAACAATACTAGAAAGGCACCCTTTCTTATAGCTTTCTCAGCACTGTTTTCTCCTGAATAAGCAATTACAAAATGAAGGATGTTTTGTAAAGGAATCAGGTGCGGAATGCTACGCAACCTAGAACATTTCATTACCGCAACAAGGCAGACAAAAATCTTCATTTAAAGCAGCAACAAGTCAAGAGATGTTATTAAAAATGCAGAGAGTAAGTTAAGCTGTTTACCTGCACACAGAGTGGCAGCTACGACAGCAGCTGCTGAAAACCGGGCTTCAGCAATGTGGGTATTATCCAATGTTAACCCACAGAGGTGCTGGAAAGCCTCTGTGTCTGCTGCAAAATAACAAAGGATAAACAAACATTGATTGGATAATAACAACTTCTGGTCTGGGTCCTTGCATCTCCGCAGCGCACTTTCAGACTCAAGGGCCCCAAATTCCAGACTCAGTGATTGCTAGTTTAAGTAAGCAACAGAGGCATCGCCCCAAAAGAAAGGAGCTCAATAAGTACTCTATACATATGTCGTGTTCCTCCAAAACTCGAATCCTTATTGTTTATGGTGGACGTGCAAATGCAGCTAGGCATCTTGATGCTGAAAACCTGCACTCCTGATAAGGCAGTGTGTGTGAGAGAATGAAGAGGTACTAAGAGGTACCTGCTAATGCATGCAATGCCTCAGGGTGGCTCTTCCCAATCTCTGTCATGGCCACTGCAACTGCTGCTGTACAAGCAACCCCTGCAGTGTGTAGTAGAGGTTCGTGAAATTATAAGCACACGGGGCCTTGTGGAGTAACTGCTCCTGGTAACTTTTTTGAGTGCACGCATCATCAAGCGCTTGTCTTGACCCGTGCCTCATAGGTAAAAGCAGGTATTGCATTGATAAAGCACACACCAAATGCAAACACGTTAAATAGTATTTCTCACTGGTGACCAGTAATGCTCGTGCATCTTCAATGTCCTAAACTTGCCTGTATGTCAACGCTCGTCGGCGTCAAACTGAAACATCATTTCAACTTTTTCTGAGCGCATCAAGTAGTCACAGTATCTGTGTGCTTGCTTCTGCTACAACACAGCATGTCCTCACCTTGACTGGAATCACGCAGCGTCGGTACAACAAGAGTGTAACGGCTCACTTCCTTTGGCTGGTGTTGCTGTGAGGAATTGCTGCTCATATCACGCCCAGCTTGAGCTAACCCACTGCCCTCGGGATCGGCCTTGGCATCCTTTGTCTGCTGCTTGTGGCTGCCATTAATAAGAGAGATCAAGGCATCTAACAACCCCGTGTTGACGTACATATTCACGTAGTTGGCAGGTGACGTCCGGCCCTGCTCAGTCACACCATAATTCACACCATGAACAGTCTTGAAATTATAGTTGAACAGTGCCTGCATTTTTTAAAGTTGTCTTTGGAAGGGCGAGGGTATCAGAGGCAGAAAGCTTGACCAAACTCGTACAAAAGTGTGTGGTCTTTTAGGCAAGCCTGAATAGTACTGTAAACAAGAGAGGCACGCAGAGAAGGGATTTACCTGCAAACAGTACTAAATCATCTGCGTTCTATCCCACAGTGTGTGATGCTACCAGGGAGTCATAAACAAATAGCTCACTTAGGGGTGACCTCTTACCTCTCTGGCTATTTGAGAGACAGACTTTGCCACAGCAAAACCGTTGCTTCTATTGCTTTCTACGCAAAACGCAAATGAGGCCATGAGCGCAGGAAGTAAGTTGGGAGGGCGTGCCAACACGTGACCCTGGTGTAAAAAGAGGCAAATAGAAAAGAAATGCTAGTGTTGATTCACTCGGCGATGCTGGATTCCTGTGCTTGTGCTGAAGGGTACACTTTATCAACGCTTGTGAATTTAAAAGATGAGATGGTCTTGCGGGCAAAAGGTGATGCCCACCCGATAACAACCTGCAGCCATACTTCACACCACAGTGTGGTGTTGTATAGCACGCAATACAAACAAATGCTGGAGCACTGCTGATTAATAGCCAAACATGCTTGTATTCCTTGCCTTCAGATATAAGATGCATTTTGGGATAAGCTGGGGCATAAGAGAGAGAAAAGGGGAACTTGCCTGTCCTTACAAATTTGTCCTCAAAGAACACTCCCAGTAAAAAATGCATGATATGAAGAACACACTACACACTGAAATATTTACGACACACAAAGTCAACGGACAGCTGCCTCCACCAGCATTGCTACCAGACATTTACGGGCTAACATGGAAGTGAAAACTGAACTTCAAGTTTGATTCTGTGGTTTGGAACTAAACTTATGATTGGCGGTCGCCGTTTCGGTTATGAGTTATGAGTCAAAAGATATGACACTGTATAAATCCATTACCTGGGACTCCGTGAAGTTGCAGCGTGTTGGAAGCAAGCGAGCTGAGCTGGATAGGCTGTAGACTAGCGTGGACAGGGTGGTCAGGGAGAGAAGCATTGCTTCAAGTTCAGCACACTGCATGCGTACGGAAGCGTATATGTTTGGTACAGTACATGACGAATTGCAACATTTGCTTTCAGGGCCGTGTGATCACCTCTAAAGCGGTAAAGTGTTATAATCTTGCAAGACTGCCTCCAGCGTGCGCCAGCAGAAATAAAAAAAAGGGTACACTGACCTTTTGAAACAGGTTCTCGACAGAAACAGGCTGCATGGTGCTCCCTGTCTGTTTTCTGCTTTCTGTGTTTCCTTGCATGCTCCCTGGGTCCATGCCATGCAAGTCTGACAGGTGGACGGTGGATTGCACCAGTTGCAGCAGATCAAGGGTCTGGTCCGTTAAGCTGGCTGTGTGAAGGCAAGGACCAAAGACAAGAGCGTCCTTGGCACCCAAACTCACATGTTCATTGTGCTTTACAGGCTGCCTGCGCGAGATGTGTGGTGCGTGAGATGTAAGCATGGGAGCAGACGATACTACTGTCAATACTACGAGGCACAATATGAAAATTTTTTAATATACCTACAGAATAGAGGAGGGGAAAGCTGACTGAGTCACTTTTAGGCATGAGATTTATTGTGTTTATCAGCAGAAAGCAGTCATGCGCAGGAGCTCAAATACTAGGGACTAATGTCAAGTTTGAAATGAAGCAATCAACACCTACTTGACAACACATGCAAATTAGAGAACCTCACTCTGCTGACTTCAAAATACGGACGCATGCAATGATTACAGTACAGAGTTAAGGTCACCTGCTTAGCCTGTGACCATCAAAGCAACCATACCTGAAAAAGCAGCTCCTCTACTAAGACATCTGCACGCACCACAACAATTCTTCAGCACATGCATACAACATCCTTGTACATATAGCACGTGCTCACCGTAAGTGCTGCAAATCCATGATAGCAGATGCAAGGCGGCTTGAGACAGGGCTGGAGCTTAGATTTGATTTTGTAGGGGCTGCAGTGGCATCGTCCGTGGCTGCTGCTCTGGACGAGGTACGAGGTGAAGACAACGAAGCTGAAGGTGAAGAGGCGGTGGATGCCGCAGTGGAGCACAGGTGGGGTGGTAGGAGCAAGTCATGCAAATTGTCCACGGCCCTGTCAAACACGAGAAGAACTACAGTTTACTATGTAAGGGTTCGAGGATGGCGCTTAATATGATAGCCGATTCAAACATTTGTAGGGTTGGGTTAGGGTTTATATACACCGTATATGACCGTATATTTGGTGATTTCCCTGCTTACAGACACCGTATATGCACCGTAAACATATGGTTCTGGCCAACCCTAAACAACACTTGCCCTCAAGTTAAGCTTGGAAAAATGTTATAATGCATACGCTGTCTGCAAGTAGCTGCACATGATGCACATAACTTGCTTTCAAGCTTGATTTCCAGTTGTTTGACTGCATGCGTTAGCTGCATTTAGGAGTTCTGCTGCTACTTTGCAGCTGCTTGGTCCATTGAGCTATCACTTAGCAGCATGTTCAACAATGCAGCATGTTCAACAATGCAGTATCTAAAAGCTTTACAATTTATAAAACAGTTACCGTGTTGGGGTGGCCAGGGCAGGCAGCTTGCTGCTCAGCATCGCCCAGAGAGGGCTCAGCAGCGGCTCAGACCCGCTCTGTTGCTTTCTTACTTCATTGTCTGAGAGACTCAAGCCCTCAGGCTTCCTCCTTTGCCTAGTTGCAGGTGTGTGCGGAGGACCAGGTGGGGGTTGCATGGACAGGGCCTGCATGGTAAAATGAGAATACGGTTGGTTTGAACCCTGAAAGATGTACTGTACAACAGGAAGGATCTCATCGCACCTAACTAAAGATTTCGCCCGGGGCATTGATGAAACTGCCAAAATTTGCCTTTATTTGGGATAGGGGGGCGGCTAGAGAGTAACTGCAAAACTATGAAATTGTATTGAATCGTAAGCGTGTTCAGGGAGTAAAGCGGCAAGTTTAGCCTGCAATGGCCGTAGTTTGGTCACAGCAAATTCCTTAGCCCTTCAGGATGTCGAGAAACAATCTCAAAGTACGAGGGGGCGGTTGCTGTAAAATACTTATTTCTTGCGGGGTGGTTGCAGTGTTGTCTGTACATTGTAGAATGTAAAAGTTAGATCAGGGATGTGTCATACGGCGTATTCGTAAAACACTCCTTCTAATATATTATATAATACCGTTTGTTTACGATCACTTCGGAAATCAATTAATTATTTGGCCAGAAAACGAAAATATTTACTAATTCTTGGAGGCCTCTCCGAACTGACTTCGAAGTGATAAATTAATTATTTATAGTGGTTTAGAGGGTGAATATCGAAATGAGCTCCAAGCGCGCCAGTGTGACCCCCCTGGCCGGGTACTTGAAGCCTCCGCCACAGCTTCAGCCATAACAAACAGCAGTAGCAGTGCACAGGCAGCATTCACAGGGGGGCTTTTGAACTCAACAATTTATTCCCAACAGGGCCCTCCTGAAGTGCCCTCGAACTCAAAATATAATCCCCAGACTCCCTCACGAACCGAAATCGAAAACTTTAATATTACTTGAAAGTGTGGTCACAAAGTGATCGTATACGAACGGTATAACCTAATATATTGGAAAAGAATTGGAAACGTTTTGGGTGATTTTGGGGCGAATCGGGTCCATTTTGGGTCAAAAATCGGCACTCCCGAAATTGCCTATAAATACAATTGTATTATACGCATATTCCGTATTAAGGCGTATTTTACCGTAGTGAACGTCCCAGATACCGTATGACACATCCCTGGATTATATTGTTTCAAGGGTGGGGGTCTGTGCCATACATAAAAGATATAAGAAAAACACACCCAGATAACCACAATGCTAATTTCTATGTGTCACTTATCAGGCCAGTTCCAGGTTCTTGTGTAGTACAGGCTTAACATGCATGACTTGAGGGTTTCCTGAGCTTGCTAAATTTATAGAATGTGAATATTGCTTAATTGCTACCTGCATCACAAGCACAAAGCAAGATCTTAGCCAGCCTGCCTTGCTGATCATTCTTGTGACGTCATGGACTGAGAGTTGTGCTACTTCATATTCTTTACTGTATTTTGATAGCCTACTAGCAAGTTGGGAGCGCCATACCTTCATTCGAAGAGCTGCCAGCGACACTTGGTATTTCCTGACATCAATGAGGACCTACAAGTTTGGGAATGAAAAATGTGATAATGGATGCATGATGTTTGAAGGGAACTTGCAAACTTCGTTCCTGGCTTGTTGTTGTTGCAAGACTGTGCACCTGGATCTTACTTGCACAAACCATTGTGGGCACAAGACTTGCCTGCTCACGTACACACAAACAGGTAGAGCACACACCTCTTCTAGCTTCATTGTAGTATCTGCCACCACTGGTGCAGCCACTTCCAAACGCTGTTGCTCGCCCTGGAGCTCAACGGCAAGCTTAGACAGATCCTTGGACCATATGCCTGTGTGAAGTAAGATCGTGATGGACTTACTGATAAGCCTGGGCATTACAAATGTCATTGAAATGATGCACAATTATTTATTGAAAAGTGGTCATCTGAATCCATATCAATCTTATTCTATGAGATATCTCAGAATATGCTGGCATCCGGCAAGTTAAGAATGAGCTGAAACGCAGATACTGGCAAGATGGATATTATTGAGCGTGTGGCCCTGTATCATGATGTCATAGCACCTGGACACATGATGTTCTCTGGCGTAAGAGGCACGTGCTTGTGGGCGGTTCCTCGTGCAAAACCATAGGTCTGTGCCTTTGAGACCTTGTGGACGTCCTCAGCAACCTGCAGAAACTTAGTGACAGTGATCAAGTTGGTGCTAAAGAACGGCGATTTGGGTTCACATACGTCGTTAAGGCGACGCGATAATTAGGTTCATTGGACAGGTGAGTCCCAAGAGGTTGCTTCAGTGAGTCTGAGCCTGGCCTTGAGTAGAAGCAGGTAGCAGTACAATAAATTAACAGATGTGGCATTTGTGTTTGTATCCATGCCATGTGTCTTGGTCTACATTTCGTTTGCATTTTTGTGATAGCCTTTGATAATAAGGAGGCTAACATATGTCTAATGTTGCATTAAAATACACCGAGGCACTACTGTAGCACTCTGACCTTTTTTGCCCTTGTTGATATGCTGCTGCTCAGCTGCTTTAGGTGGGCAATGTGGTGGATGAGCAGATCTTCAGCATGATTCAAATCCTCCAGCGCACTCTCTGCCACTTCAAGCCCCAGGATGAGCGAGTTCAGCTCCCACATTAAAGTGCCCAAGGCCTGCAACATAGAGCACAAGTGCAATTGATGCCATCTTGTTGGCTCTTTTCAGGGCGTCGTAGGGAAGTCTGTAAAAAGCCCGCAGATGAGGATATGAGGAATGACTCCTACTCTGTACAACCTAGTCATTGATGCGTATTGCAATGAATTTGTTGGACACACTCCACGTAGAGATAGAGGCAGTGGCTAGCTGTGGCCGGCTGAGCACTAGTATAGGTGCCTTTCCTTATTTGCCCCCCAGAGAAACTCTGTTGACAACACCGCTGCACCGCTGCTGACAAGCTAATATGTAAACTTCACCAAAGGGGGTCAACGGAGGCCCCAAACAGGGGTACTTTAGAAATGCGAATTGAGTATGGGCAACCAAATTTGCAAATTCTAGACTTAGGACCCAAAGGTGGCTACTCATAACACCTGAGCTTTAGATTTGCAAACATGGGTGCACATGTCTAATTGCCCGCGACGTGAACCCTACTTTTCACTGCCAATCCGCCAGATTTCACCAAATACTGCACCAATCTGGATCATTTTTAAGTAAATGGTGTTCTTTTGATATACAAATATCATTGCAACAAAAAAGGAGTGAAACGACCTGGTAGTTGGTCAGATACTTCACTTTGGCCCATTTCCCTTGCAGAAAATCGACAAAAGGGGTGCCAAAAAGGTGGAAAACCAACCTTCACCAAATATTCTTTTCAAAACCCAGGATGATTTGGTATCATAAAGGAACTCCTCCTGTCTTGTTTTGGGATGAAAAGAGGTCCTGCTTGGGGCGTGGTGGCTTGTTATTTGGAAACTCAGTGCCGAAATTTGAACTGAATTTCTGTCCAGACCACTGGGGTGGTCCTTTTGGCCCCAAACTTCATGAACCATCTAGTTATATCATTCATACATGATTTGTATTAAAAAAGTCACAATTTAGGACACTTGCTCCAATGACCCCCTCTGAGACTTCACGCAAACACCAAGAAGGCTTTCCTACCTCAGCTGTCGATGCCAGCTGAAGTGCGGCTGGCAACACATTGGTTTTGAGCATCTGCTTGTTTACATTCGCCTGGAGCTCGTCCAGCTCAGCAGCGTCCGCACCCTTGTTTGCTGTGGGAAGACGGGAGCAGAGCCGCGCAAGCGTCTTGACAACCTGTATAAAAGAACGATGAAATTATAAAAAGGCCAGTTTGACCGTGTTTGAGTTGGAGTAATCACATGTGCCCTGCCAGGAAGAACACTCCAGTCGCAGCTACACTCCCCATCTCTTGGCAGACCTCCCAGGCTTGTGACTTAAGACCACCGCCAATGCAGGCTTTGTCGCATCTGGCAACCAGGATCAGGCTCTGCCGAGACTGCACTCAATGAGTGGATTAACAATTGCACCAACGGAAAGCCAATTAGTGCACGCCTTACCTGTATAAGCACTGCCAGGTTCGGCCAAGGGCGCGTGCTCGACTGGGCCTGGCACACAGATTCTAGCCGCGGGACAGAAGTTAAGCCGGCTCCTTCCTGGACGTGGTCCATGACAAGCTCAAGTCTGGGTGTTGCCCTCTGGATGTATAGGAGCTGGGCATCGATGGAGCGGAGGCGCGCTTTAAGGAAGCGGACGTGGTGCTTGAGCTCAGCCTTGCCGAGAGAGAGCTCCTTGTATTCTGATCTGATGTCGTGTTCCGTTTGTCTTGAGGCCTGCAGGTGAGGTGAGCCACATGTGAAGGTGGTGTCGGCATCAAGACTTATGTGTGATCTTATACGTTTGAACTGCTGCTGAAACAGCTTTGAGCAATATATCCCAGTAGTGTGCTGGGATCATAAGGTATCTCTGCACTGTGTCCTCACTCTTAAGCTTTCTTGAGGAATAGCTAGGGTTGGGCAGAACCGTGTATGTACACCATATATGACAGTATGTACGGTTATTCCCCTGCTTAAAATGCTGTATATACATATATACATCGTATGTACAAATACATGGTTTTGGCTGAGCAAACAAAGACCAATGGCTTCTCTACTGGACAGAGCCTTCCCTCTCTATGACCTTGTTGTAGCCCTGGGGTAATCCTTCCAGTCTAGCACTTTTGCAGCAAATCATCTTAGCACTAGCTCCCCCATTGTGTCCTTGCTAAACATTAGTTCTTCCTGCTGCAGTAAGTTTCAGGCAAGGCTTTTATGGTGTGATCACATTTGCATGTGTAGCTCACAACAACATTTCACCCTTAAGAGAGCGAGGATTTGCAAAAAAAGCATACAATTGATGCATGAAGTCTTTACAAACGAGTACCAATTAGCAGTATTACCATAAAACACATGGGTTATGATATGGGGCCCAATGCAATTGCCACATGGTATTTAGAGCTTGCCTTGGTGTGCCTCAAGCGATGAAGCTCCTCCCGGTATATTTCCAATTTCTGCCTTGCATCTTCGAGCTCGGCCTCAATACCAGACATCTGGTACCTACAAATTGCAGAGAAAGAGCACATGCATAGCTCTTATTGCTACGTACATGACTGGTGTCAAATACATACATACATACATACATACATACATACATACATACATACATACATACATACATACATACATACATACATACATACATACATACATACATACATACATATATCTCTCCCTCT
>Ga0307968_1001333_pt1 | contig 20031 bp, 14 predicted proteins | sample OrgLakmetagen650_FD_201834 | JGI IMG/M metagenome (GOLD analysis project Ga0307968, IMG submission 201834) | Saline water microbial communities from Organic Lake, Antarctica - #650 | ecosystem: Environmental > Aquatic > Non-marine Saline and Alkaline > Saline | place: Antarctica: Organic Lake...
GGCAAAGGGGAGGCGCGCAGTAGAATGGGGGAGGCTTTGAATAAATGAACCAACTTTGGTCCTTGACTGGTAATCCAGAGCTTTGACATGGGCCTTGGAGGGGGGGGCGTTCGCAGTACAAAACTGTATAATATTTATGCATAGGGGGGCGGTTGCACATTTTGACCGTGAAATGTTATAAATTAATCATTTTTTCAGGGGAGCGGTGGATCCATGGACATACGGTAATCGCAAAACCTGCAAAGAGCTTGCTCTCTTTATTAACTCTAAGCTTGGCTTAAAGCCTTAAAACCTTAAAACCATTGGCTGCACCCCAAACCTTAAAGCCTTAGCTTTCAAGCCTTAAAGCCATTGGCTGCACCCCTTTTGTACCGGGGAAAAATAGCAGCTTTAACCAAATAGCAAGGTTGCACAACACAGCCACGCCACGCCACGGCAGCCCCCTTAACCGTGGCATACAGCCGTGGCAGTACTTAAACACACCCATAACCACCCAAAATAGAGTGCAACCGGATCAAGTAAGCCAGTTATGGCATATATAATATCATGATTTATAAATTAACATAATTTGAATGGTATTCAGAGGGAGAATGGAGCTCGGGGGAAGAAGCAGAGTCAAAGAACTTTAACAATTTTTAAGTTTAACTACCGTGGCGTGGTCCGTGGCGTAGTGCCGTTTCGTGGCGTGGCGTGGAAAAACCTCAAAAAGACTCTCCGTGTGGCGTGGTCCGTGGCGTGGCGTGAAAAAAGGTCAAGAAGACCCTCCGTGTGGCGTGGTCCGTGGCGTGGCGTAAAAAAAGGTCACGAAGACCCTCTGTAGCCTGACACAGTTGTGCAACCCTGCCAATTAGGCTTCCCTGAACCCTGACGTCTTGAATTTAATACCGCCTTTAATACTTGACAGTGATAGTTAAGCAAACAGCACTGGCACGTACAAAGCAGTCCAACCTACCCCATCAAACTATCAACCCAAATCTTGACGCAGTTCTTATGCTTGGTATAATAATTGGAAGAGTATTTGTAATTGTGAGTATCTCTTACTGCTACACGTGCGTCCTGCACAAGCATACCACCCCCACTTTAACAGACACACACACACTCTCTAAGCCTGTGATTTCCACACTGACCATTACACAGGTCCAACGCAACTTACACATCATGAGGAGCCTGATGGGGCGTCTTGGCGCCATGGAGGATTTCATGGCTGCTTTGCATGCCTCCTTGGTAGAATTGGTGGTGGAAGTTGGCCGTCGCAGAGGTGGCACGTTTGGGTGGAAGAACGACGCCCAAGCACAACCTCAGGTGGCCTTTACAGAAGACAAGGCAGGCAATGGCAAGGTATGCCTTGTCAGAAGGGGCCGGTGTGCACTTTTCGTGGGTGGGTGTTGGTGTATGCATGCGTGAAATTGTGTGTGTCTGTGTCTGTGTCGCCCTGTCATAGATTGTTTGAGTGGGTGGGTGTTGGTGAGTGCATGCGTGAAATTGTGTGTGTCTGTGTCTGTGTCTGTGTCGCCTCGTCATAGATTGTTTATGTGGGTGGGTGTTGGTGTATGCATGCGTGCGTGAAATTGTGTGTTGTGTGTGTCTGTGTCGCCCTGTCAAAAATGCGGCAGGTTTGGGCGGCAGTGCTGCACCTGAGATGAATTCATTGGGAGGCAAGGCAAGAGAAGCCATGCCACACCGTGTGTGTATAACGTTTTGTGTGTGGCTTTGAGATGGAAGAATAAGCTGTGTGAGTGCTCATATGCTTGTATGCATTTGCCACGTCTTGCGCTGACTCATCCCATGTGTGTTTCCTTGTGACACTTGTGAATAATTTGATTACCCAATGTACGACCTGTCTTGCGCTCACTCATCCCATGTATGTCTCCTTATGGACACTTGTGCCAAGTTCTCGCTTTTAATCCGTAACTCATGCACGTCATACTCATACTAAACCACAAAATACTTATCTGCGCACCATGCTTACGTCCAGCGCTATCTGCAAGTTAACAGCTAGGCACTCATGCTTGCCTGCGCTGCATGCTTGTGCCCAGTCGCACCCCTCCTTTACATACCTTGACGTGCGTATGTGTGTGAGCAGGCGCTTGCGCAGCCTGGGCAGCTCGTGGAACGTGTCAGCGGTAGCAGCCGTAGTGCATTGCACATGTCGTCAAAGGAGCGCCTGGTGCTGTTGCAGATGATGCTGCAGCGTCTCAAGGACATGGACACGCAACTCCCCTCCGTGCAGAGACAAGTAGGCTTGCCCTAGAAGCACAAAAGCCCACAGGAAGTGGGGCAGCCTTCCTCACACTCACGCTTGCCCAGTCATGCTCCCAAGGGGCCCACCCACTGTGTGTGCACGTGCTTAAAGGCTTTTCATGGCATGGACCGATTGCACTTCTCTGGTGCTTAGTGGTGGTGAACAAGGAAATATATGTGTGTGTTTGTGTGTGTGTATAGATTGTGTACGAGTGTCAAGGGGATGGCGCAATTTCAGCAACATTTGTGCGCACACAAACAAACACACAAACACACACACACACACACACACGCACACACATACACACAACACAAACATGCAACCCCTGCTGTGCTTGCGTACAGGTTGACCGGTTGCAGCGCAGCGTGAACAATCAGGAGCAGCGCATGGAGGGTATGGTCATCATCCTTCGCAACATGGAGGAAATGCTGCGTAATCAGACGCCTGCCGTCACCCATAACCCCCCTCCCTCTCGAACTGCTAGACGGTGTGTGCTTCTATGCGTTTGTGATTGTGTGAGGCTATGCATCATGGGCAGGAGGGCAGATAAACGATATTGTTTCCTTGCAGCTGAGCTTGTTCTTTGCAGCAGAGAGGAGGTAGCTGGAGAGACACTTGGCAGGGCACAGCTCTGTCGTTCGACAGGAGCTTGAATTCGACCATGCTCTGCATTAGAAATATGTTTTCTCTCTCTCTCTTCCTTTGATTCTTACTTTTGCATACTTTCCTCGTTATAAAATTGGTCAGGGAGGCCTGTAGCTGTGGCAGAAGTCCTCCAACTTACACGGCAGCCGTGTCTGCGCTTGCTAATTTTTAATCATACACACAGGGAAGTGTGCACCCATGCACACACACACACACACACACACTCATACATTGCAGGCCTCCTACAATGTCCAATGCGGAGCTAGAGGCTGAGGTCAAACGGCTGCTCAGGAGGGACGCACAGCAAATAACCGCTCTTGTCCCAGCCATCGAACACAAGGACGCTCTTGTTCCAGCCACGCTGGTCGAAAGGAAGCCTGAGGAAGTGTCTGAGCCTCCCTCACAAGGTGACGCTCAGCAACAGGATCCTCCCCAGCAGCAGGGTGCGGATAAGCAACAGGATCCTTTCCAGCAGCAGGGTGTAGATAAGCAGCAGGGTGCGGATAAGCAGCAGGGTGCTGCAAAGCAGAGGGGTGCTGTTGAGCGGCAGGATTCTTCCCAGCAACAGGATGCAGAAGAGGGTGGGGGGCAGCAAGGAAGAAGTAGGTCCCGTATGGGTTTGGATAGGTGGTCAGACCGGGGCTCAGATCACAAATTAGGCGTTGCTGCGATTGGGAAAGTTGAAGCTGGGGACATCCCAGGTGTAATTGCATACCAGCCTGACGAACCCCCTGCACCGCTCAGTCGGGTAGCCAAGGAGCAGGAGGACAACAGGGGATTTGAAACTTCCAGGCATGGGGCCAGAAAGCGAGAGTCCGCGGCTTCTGCGGGGTCGTCCACACCCGGCACTGCAGGGCACGCAGGCGAGAGAGAAGAGAGTGGAAGCTTTAAATCTAGTGCTGTGCGTGCAACCGCCCAAGCTGATGTTGACGTGAGCACAGCAGAGAGCTCAGGTCAGCAAGCTAGGGGCCCAGGTAGGGACTCCGTAAGGCGGAGGTCTTCTGGTGTGTCGCCGCAGTCGCAGTCACCTAGTACACAGATGTCACAAAACACAGTGACGTCCGTTCCAGAGGCTCCGTCAAAAGTTTTTGACACAAACGAGACCTTGTAAGACTCCTCGTGGATGGTTTTGAATAATCTCTTGGAGGCTTTTCCTTTACACCCTGCTTGTCTCTTTTGTGATGAAGGTGGGCTGGTCAGGTTGACATAAGAAGAGTTGCTTGTACATGCTATTCCTTGACACCGTGGGTTCTGCTTTGTAATTCACGCCTGTACAGGCCTAAATAAAGGGATTCACGTGTTTTTTTGTGTGCTTAGTTTGTAAGAAATAGAATCTGCCAATGCGTGCTATGACATGAAGCTAAAACGCTGTAGTTTGTATGTTGAATGCTTTGATTTTCCTGTGTTGTCCTTTGTTGTACATCCTGCTTTGTTCATCTCTGAAAAGTGAATATCTCTGTGACGTCCGAACGATAAATTGACACGTCTTTCATTTAATTTAATTTGCGTTTTGAGTGATAGCTTGTGCAAGTTATGCGACTACTTAATGCTACATAAGCGCGCCTTCGTGACTCCTGGCCACTAGTTGGGTAAAACAACACATCACGATCTTTTTTTTTCACAGTTGGCGTATACATAGGTCAAGGGGATATAGCAAACTCCCTACTACGAGGTTGAAGCGAACTGAAAATTGATGAATAAAAGGGAGCAAGAGAGGCAGGCTGGAAGAAGTATTAGAAAGTAGGGGGGCAACCAGGTTGATGAGAAGAAGGGCAAAACGTAAACAAGGTCTTAGAACCTGCTTGACATGCAAAGATTTCAGGAAAGTAGTGTGTGCTTCAACGCATTAAGCATCACACGCACTGCCTTCAATTGGTGTCTTGTTGCACTTTTGGCTTCTTTACAATCTTGTTGCAAATTGTCCACTAAACCTTTAGGAACACGGACATCAAGCTTTTAGTTTAGTTTTAGTTAGTTGGATTACAAGATTAAAAGCTTTTAGATTGTTGGCAAGCGGAGGGGTTTCATCCTGGACTGAATGCGTGGGACCGACCTGGTTTGAGTATATAAAGTTTTCAGATAAAGCAACCAGTCAAACCGTGCTAGGCTGCGCATGTAAAACGTGTAAAAATTGAGTGGATGTCGTAGCACCAGACTTGTAGCACTTACAGAAAAAACCCTTGGAAAGGGAAAAAAGGCACAACGCACTTTGTAACATTGCAGCGCTGAATAAAACCAGTTAAAAACAATCAAGCATCTTCCAGGACCAGCCGACCGCATTAAATCAAAGAGGGGGGCATCATCATCTGTGTGTTTTGGTTAGGTTAGGTTACATAGAGTTTTGGCCTTCAGCCAGGCAATTTGACTGCTCAGCCTGCTGGTCATTGCCAAAAAAGAACCCTGATATCTGAAAGAAAAAAGCACATTTGATTCGAGTCTTGTTCAAGAAAATGTAAAGCAGATCTCAGAATAATAGAAACCATTAGCTCCAAGGGACACAAATGTCTGTGAAGAAGCAGCGCCAAAAAATAAATGATCATACTTGGCTCTCACAGCACAAATTTCTGGACAACTGCAAAGAAACAAAACATGTTTCTTGTCCTGCACGTCCTGCAAGCACGGAGTCTAAATCTGGCAACATTGCGTTGCACGTGCCTCCCCAAATCCAAGTTCAGGTATCTAGGAACACAATACGGGCCAGTATCACTCTTCATTGGCAACAAATTAGAAGCAAACTAGCAGTAATAAGTCGCACGCTTGAGCCTGCACTCTCTAGGCTCAGTATCATTCAGCTCCTCCCAAACTTTGCACAAACGAGCACGCAAATCAGCTGCAAACTCTTTAACATTGACAGCTGAACCAGAGCGCACAGCAATCCTCCACTGGTCTCTCCCCTGCAAACTTTCAAAAGCAGGCATGAATTCAGCCGTCCAGCAGCTCGTGGCACCCGGCATGGCACACATATCCTTGTCTGCACGCCAAACCTTCTCGCACCACAAACACGCATATACACACATTGCAAACAACACACGGGTAACAAACGCCAGGACTGAATAATCGAAATCTTTAAGGCAGCATCCAGTGCTCTCACATTGGCCCTTAACACGTGGGCTGCATTTCAAATTAATTCAAATTATAGATCATCCCTAGGGCAGGCAGCATTTAGTCGTTCAAGGTGACTAACTTCCCATGCCCTATCATGTTGCGGCCCTAGGACCACTTCTGCACTAATAATGACGTAATAGGCTGCTGCTGCTGCTGTTGCTGCTGCTGCTGATAGAAGGGATGCTGTGGATCGGATGGCCCTACGTCACTGATGCTGTGCGTGGCAGGTGCAGTGTCCTGCGGACAACCGCGTGCGTTTACTTTGTTGTATTTGAAGGCAGGAGGGTGAGGGTAATGGTCTTCAGAGTTAAGACCTTAGTCTCAAGGTGCCAGATTAAAGTCTATGATAAGGTCTGTGATTTCGAACGCGCACTTTGCAACAAGTGGACGAGAGGTGCTGCCACACTCATTCTTTTCCCCTGCCCTCTGTCTATCTCCTTGCCCATCATCCAATCCTCGTCTCCCGTTCCGTGTGCGTGCAAGCCTACATCAGGGAGGCTGCCTCAGCCTCCAAAGGAGCAGTAGGGAATGTGACAGGCAAGTACGAGAGGCCTATAGGTGACCTATGAAATCGCGCACCTGCGCGCTGCTGCCTGCTGCGGGTTGTGTGGCAGGTGCAATTTCCTTTGGCACTGCTGCTGCTGCTGCTGCTGCTGCTGATGATGATAGAAGGGATGCAGATCCACAGCATCCCTTCTATCAGCCGCCGGCATGCTGTGGACAGGGACAAATTTGCTTTTGTAAAAGCAAGAGTTGTAGTTCGTAAGACACACTTCCTGGCTTAAAGGTTACCATAAGAGGCCCCCCCAGGAGACCGCGGTTGGCCGAATTGCTGCGCGGGGGAAAGCCAAATACACAGCTGGCGGTTCAAAGGCCCTCAGCCCCAGCCATAAGCATTACAAATACTTACTATTATAATGAGCCTATAACCTAAAGAGTTCAGTGTTCAAAAGGCGAGGATGAATAAATAACTCAGAGAATTCCTAGTTATGACCAAACGTTGCACACACGGTTGCGCGCGTGATGGGCTTCGCCAATTTTTCAGCGTCGCTAGCAACATTCCAGAGGGGGTCAACAGAGGAAATGCCTGAAAATGTGCGTTTTTGCATTCAGAAGGCAGCCACTCACAGCCACTTCATCCGATCGACACCATTTTAGTACCAAAGTGTAGCTGACATTGAGAGCTACCCGAGCATGTGCACAGTTTTATGTGGGCCGCTTTGCGTGCTGAGATAGACTGGACTAAGCACACATGGTGCATGTAAACCCTAATGTGGTGATTTCCATGGGAAAATGGCTCGAATCCTCATAAACACCAACCACTCAGCCGTTTTCTTATATTTTGTTGCAATGACATTATATCATAATACGAATTCTATACAATTAAAATTATTCCAGAATGGTGCAGTGGGTGATCTGGTATGAAAATTTTGTGGTAAAAAGTGGAGTTCACGCCGCGGGCAATTAGACGTGAGCCCCCCCAATTGCTGATTTCAAGCTCAGGTGCTATCAGCAGCTACACTTGGGTGCTTAGAATCAGCAAGTTGGGGGGCCCATGCTTAATTCACATTTTAAAAATACCCCCATTTGGGGCCTTAGATGCCCCCCTCTGGCAACATTCCCCAATTTGTCCGATTTATTACACTGATCCAGGAGGTAGGTAATTCTTTTGAAGGAAGGCACGTCCTATTTTTCTCTCGGTAGCGGCGTACCTCCTGAACCAGGAGACACGCCGGCTACGTGCCATCCTGGTGCGATGTGAAGGTTTTCAGGAATTTTTTATTTTTTTTCGTTTTCGAATCGCTGCCAATTGGCTGCAATTTTGCTCACCTCCCCCTTCCCCTAAATCAGGGGATTTTTTCTAGGATTCTTGGGATTCTAGAGTTCTGGAATTCCGCAAGGAACCCAGCTGCATCCGGCAAGGAGCGTTGCTGTTATCAGGGGTTCGCTGACTATGTGATCTAGATAGGTGATGACTAGATAGGTGATGGCTATGTGCCCAAATGCCCAAAAAAGCCTCAAAATACTCACCCGTACCCCAAAGACTTCCAAGTTAGCAGTTCCCTGCCTCTGCGGGTGTGGCTCGAGTAAATGCAGAGCATTGCGGTATTCTGGAGGGGCCCTGTGAGGACACACATTGTTTTTCGCCAAGCTCATTGTACGAGACAAGGCAAAACAACCTCAACTGAAAAAACAACTAACCAAATCACACGAACCGTCACAGCCAACAATTGGGCGTGACAAATCTGATCCGACCTCAAAATTTCAAAGTAAGCGCGGAGCAATACCTAACTACACCATCCCCAGAGAGTTACAGGCAGATAGAGACACGGAAATCAAGACTAGGGAAGACTGCTGTGAGGACACTGGCCCCAGGACCAGCTGAACGCCGCGCAGAAACAGCACAAAGATCTCTCCAAGAAGCTTCCACAACCCTCTCCACACCATCCTTTTGGGGAGTGGATGGCACCATTTACAAATCCGTGGAGGACTTGGTTCTTGATTCTCAATGGAATCTGCTTCCAAGCTCCATGTTCATACTGTGAACTTTTCATACTCAAACCCTCGTCAAACAGGATTCTAGCAATGACAAAACTAAAGGAGCAATGACACAGTACAGGAGTGATAACGTGTTACTTTTCGAATAAGCTGATATTACAAGACTGCAAATCACTTCTCCATGTGCAATACTAGCATAGTGCATGCACGTCCTCTGGGGCCAGCCCCATCCATCATGTTACGACTGCAACTCGGGCTCAGGTACAGGCACAAGCGTGTTTTCAGGCAGTGATGCTGATGCAGATGCAAATGGCACAGGTGTCAAGCAACCTCTCCAAATTATCAGGCGGAAATGTTGGAATACATCATTCGCGTGTTCCTGACAAATAAGGAATGTTTAAAGCCTTTTGTATTGAACAAGGAGCTTTACCTGATCTACCGAAATAGAAGGAGAGATCTTTGAAAGTCTCTCCTTTCATCTCGGTAAGTCCTGTTATTCAGCTACTGAGGCCATATATTACTGGTACAGACTTGTCATTGCACGGCGATTACTAGTCTGCAATTTGCAATGATCTTTGTCCACTTCAGCTGATGTGCTGCCCAAATCTGCATCTCATTCCGAATAGAGCGATCCAAGGTACTTTGTACTTCGAACAACACTTGCAACCCACGGAAATTATTCTGTGCAATTGAATGTACAGGTTTGCCATGCTGACGCGTCTCCCCTCGATCACTATCAGCCAAGCTTGTGCTACTCCCCTTATTCCTTATTCAATTACTTTTTCCTGATCGCTCATAAGCGCAAGGCCCATCATATGCGGGCTGTAAAAACTGTGCATTGTGAGATGTGCACAATCTATCGTGAGCAGTGTAGTGAGTATGCACAGTTTGCCTTGCTGTGCAGATTGTGGTGTGTGTCAAGTGGTTTGTCTGTGCAACAAGTATGCTATGTGCATACGCACAATGCACATCATGCACAGTCCTTGCAAATGCCCTTAGGTATTGCATCCAGCATGTCGTGCACTTTTTTGTGCATGTGTGCAACTTACAAAGGAACTGCTGAGTGCTCTGCAGCATGCAGAAGTGCTCACGTTCATGGAGGCAAGTGCAACCGAATGTTGATTGGAACTGTCTTGCCACAGCTTGTGTGGAAACCAACCTTCTTACACCTGGTCTTCAGTCAGCACTTAGTTTTCTTCTTTGTATCTCAACCTTCGCTTCTTGCTGCCGTGGCCTTTGGGTAACGGCCCAGCTCAGAACACTTCCTTTTTCCCTTCCAAGAGGGGCCTCAGTTTTTTACCATTTTATTGCTTAGTTTGGTGAATGGTGAAAGACCTCAAAGACTGAAGTAGTGCCTTTTGGGGGGATGTGTTGCGCTGTGCGCTTTTTAATTCTAGGCAAGCCCCTCTTATTCAAAACAAAAAGCAGACACAACTGTACAAAAAACACAAATCTAGGCGCATAACTAAATATTAGCGTCCTTTGTATTGAAGTGAAAGCAAGTAGAGACAACCAACGGCAGGTTTTTCACACAGATGTGATGCTGAGGATGTGGATCTACGACTAAACATGTTACCGAAAGGCTATACTTATTTATATTAGTTGTGGCATGGTTAGAAAACAAGAAAAAAAGTCATCCGGAACCAGTTTTTGCCAGGAATGGAATAAAAGTAACCCACACAGGCGTTTGAAGCTACTCCCCAGATCAATTGAGAACAATAGCAACTATTACTCCGGATCTTATTCTATGTACTTTAAATAGAAAACTTTTGCGAGGCTCATTCGATAATAAGTACTGCAAAACTCAACCGCAATTATAAAAATTGGGACTAAGAGAGTTGTGGTCAACTCAGCCTGATACCAGCTTCTGATGGATTCCATTTATCGTTCTGTATAGGGGAGCATGGAGCGGGCGTTCCTGTTCGTAAGAGTTGTCCTGCCGCTTTACAAACAAAGCAACTAAGCGTCAGGTTTCAAATCAAGGATAGGCCTCCTTCATTTTCCGTCCAGCCTGACTTGAGTGCAGTGTAAAATGCATGCGTGTCTTGTATCACCTGCATAATTTTAAAACGAGAAAGATCTGTGCTGATGGAAGGCATCGGGTTCAGGACCTGTATGTTGGCTCTACACACTGGTGCAACACTACGTCATATTTGTGTTGCACCCATGATTATGGCACCGTGATTTTGAAACTTGGTTCAAGCTCGGCTAAAAATTACAATGCAAAAGCAAATTACCTGCTGCGCCTCCGCCCTGTCCAAACACTTGCCGTTGAACCCAAATGCAATTGAAGGTTCCCCTGCTTCATTTCCTTCTGCACTGGCAAACCAATCTTTGATGACCTCCAGCGTCTGAGGGAAGTGCCTGTACATGTTCCGAGGTACATAGAAGCCATAGAAGCAAAGCCCTTTCCTTGCCGATTTTTGCTGGATTTGTGTCTGCTAATTAGAAGGATCTTAGCAAGCTAATTCACATGTCATTGGAATAGGTAGTAGGAAGCCATCAGACATACTGGCCCTAACGCAATTGGAGCCACATTTGTTTTTGGATGATTGTCCTTAATCTGCAAGCTTGGTAAGGTAAAAGACATAACACGCAAACTCACATCTCCACGTCTGCTACGTTGTTGACCATGGAGGCTTTGGGGTCGTCCAAGGAGATGGCAATGACCTTCCAGTCCAGCTCGCCATCGTCAATCATAGCGTACACGCCCAAGGGTTTGACCTGTAATAGGTGTTATTTTTAAAAGTTTTCTGTTCCTGAGAGTACACACAAACACCCCTGGACACCTAGATCAAGATTACAAGGAAAGGGCGTCAACACCAGGCACCCACCCACCATTACAGTACCACAGTATTTAACCACTCCCGTTGTTCACCTTGTAAACACCTCCTTGTCGGTGCGCGCTGCTGCCGATCTCCACCACATCCACGGGGTCATTGTCACCCTGTTCATGCACGATGGTGATGAAAGGTTGAATTGCAGGAATGTTTGCAACTTTTTGCTGCTGTCATTCTTTGCTATTGTCCTTGCCATACACGGGTCCGTGCTGCACACTCGTCCGTGCTGCACAACATGCCCGCTGTCGTTGTCTCAAGCAAACGAGTCAGAAAGTGCAGAACCTAGGTAACCGCTTAAAAAAACAAGCTGATCAATGATGCAGCAAGCTTATCAATCAACTCACAGCTGCGTCCAGTGCGGAGTCCTTGTGGCCTGGATCCTCCCATGTCTGCATTGGCAGCAAACGTAATGTACATGTGGTCATGAGCACGACGAGCCGCTCAACTCGCATTTGTTTGTTGCTGCTGCAGCTGCTGCCGGTTTGCCTACCTGGGGCAGCAGACCATAGTTCCAGTTAATGTTGTAAGGGTAGAAGCGGAGGTTGCCCTTCTTCACATCCTGCTTGATGGGCGTGCACTCCTCACCCTGCGTGTGTGGCAGGCGCCGAGCAAAAGCAATGCAAATTAGACGCACATATTAATAGTGCAGATACAAGTAAAAATCACATTGGCTTTGGCACCCATGTTTATACTTGAGGCTGCTGAGCAAGGCAGAGGTGCACTCGCTACATTTTTCCATACTACAACTAGTCTTGTTAGGTGATGACGGATGTTCCAGCTGATAGGCAGGTTAACCCTTCACTTCCTGTCGTTACCGCTTTTTTGCTCTAGCTTCACCCCCTCCACCTACGCACCGTGGCCACCTCCATCTTGGCGGAGGTCTCTTTGGGGATCTCGCAGATGTAGTGCAGGTTTCCGTCTCCGGCATGCAGAGGGATCTCGTGCCAAGGGGAGATGGTCTTGGCTGTGTGTGTGTGGAAAGGGAGGGGTACAGGTTGCCGAGGGCATGCATAGCAAGTGTGTCTTGAAAAAAGCAAGCACCAGCAACGCACGCACCTCCCTGCTTGAAGAACACACGGTAGTCCAGGGAGTCTTTGGGGCCCTGAGAATATGATATGGTCCACCAACGGGGGGAAGATTTACTTGATTGGATACAGATGCATAGAGCGGGAACAGACCTGGAAGCTACAGGACTGAGGGACAGATCTACAGGACTGGGGACAGATCTGCTGGATGGGTACACATTAAACGAGTATCCTTCCCATTCATAGGTTGTACCTTGTGCACGGTGGTGTATTCTTTCAACGAGGCAGCTCCTTTGAACAACGAACAGCACACAAATGAGAGGAGGAGACACCACAAATAAAGTAACCGAGCAGTCATCACTCGTGATTAATCATGTTTATGGGACGTATTCACTTATAATTTGCTTGTCCTTTCACGACTATGAAATGCCTTCAAAATAGTGCATGCTACTCGGACAGCAAGTAAGAACCAGTTGAATGGCCAATCTGAAAAATGTGTTTCACGAAAGAAGGACGCACACAGCGTTTAAAAACAATAATTTCGCTGTCGCGCATTTGATTAAATATCAACAAACTACTGATAGTTATATATTTGATTAGATATCAACATCATCTAAAAACTCTGTAATAACAGTTCAAACATTGTGACAGCTGAGGTTTCCAATGCCCTCTCCAGGTTCGTGAGTATGTGAATGTGTGTTTGTGTATGTGGTACATAAACATTACATAAACATTGGCCTGCCAAACTGCTCTCTCGGCAACAAACCCCACTGTTACCTGGCAGATACCAAGAAGCAAAGGACAGAGGCCACGCAGCCTGACAACGATGTGCCCATGGGTAAGGCTGTGGCTTGCTCAGCTTTTTTGCCTGCTTGCAGGTGACAGCTGATCCTTCATCGATTTCACACGTGATTTTACGTGATTTCACACGTGCAGGTGGGCCTGAGGACAAGGCAAACGCTTTCAAAGGCTGCTCGGTGCAGGACTTGATGCAGAGATACTATTGTAAGGCTCTCTCCCCGCTGTGCTGCACTCCTCACTCTTGCTGTCTTTTCCACCAAAAGAATAAGAATGAGCCTTCTCCAACTCTGCTTATGTAGCCAAGCTCTACCCGCACAACCAAATGTACAAGTGGCTGGCCTATGGCAACGGTACGCAGCTGGCTTTTTGCAGCACCTTCCTTAAACCTCACACTCTTAGCTAGGCTTTCCAAACACAAGGCAGCTCAAAACACACTCACATATCCTTCCGCTCGCAGATAGCAAACACCTGAAAGCAGACCAGGCCTTCTTCTGCAAACGAGAGTTTTGCTTCACTATGGATGGTGACATCTTTATACGCTACCAGTCCTTCAAGGTCAGTCTTCTTGTGCACCTCGTTCTCTGGCTTCGCTCTAATAGAAGTTTGGACTAATTTTTACCGACTTCCTTGTATCCCTTGCTACTTGGTGGTTTCATCCGTACAAGCACATGCACACCACCCTTGCAATCACTGACACTCGCTCGCGCACCCACACCCACATTCACATACATGCACAGACTCACGTACAGGCACTGACATGAATGCACGTATGTACCCTCAAAGACACACACACACGCACAAAGACACACATAGACATACGCGCACACACCCCACCCGCACATGCCCTACAGGACGGCTCTGACCTAGCAGAAGCCATCATCAAAAAGTGTCCCTCCAAAATAGATATTGGCCCCATCTATTCACACGACCCCAAGGATCGACAGAAGTGGGCAAGTAAGAAGTAAAGCATGCTGGCGTGTCAGCTAGCATGCCACGTACTGACACCCAAACGCATCGTCACAACACCCATGCACAAACTCTCAAATACTCAGAGCATATGCGTCATAAGCAACCTCGTCTGCACAAAGGTACACTTGGCTTTGTCAGGCTCTACATTCGCAAGCTGGATGAAGGTGCTGCAAAAGGAGCTCAGACACATCCATCCGCACACTACGCTGCTGCACTGCAGACAGCTCAACTCCATTTGTGCCCGTGGAGCGGGAACTTGTGTTTGATATAGACTTGACGGACTACGATGACGTGCGCACGTGTGGGCAGGAGGGCCACATCTGCACCAAATGCTGGCCACTCATGGCTGCTGCCATCAAGGTCTGTCGTGTTGCCTTTACTGGGTAGAAGTAGGGCCGGCCAGAGCTGCATCCACTCTCTGTAATTAGCAGAACGAAATATTTAGCAGGGTGCTCCATGTCTGCAGACGTGTACAAAGTATGGTTACGGTTGTGGCCGGTTAACATAAAAGTACTACTTTGTAGTATGTGGCTGAAGTCCTTCCAGCGGGATGGTGTGTCAAACTCTTCAAATTGTTGCACCGCAATTATTCTATAATAATGTGGGGTTTTCACTGCCTGCGCAGCAATTCTTATTCTCTCCTCGCACGGCAACTGGACGTTCATGCTTCAGAAGAAGCCTAGTCTCTTGTTGCGCACACAATGCAAGGCTGAGACAAGGGTGCCCTTCGAGTCTACTTTCTGTTTCATCATCGCACTGTGTGGCGCGCAGGTCATTGATCGAGGGCTGCGTGAGGACTTTGGCTTTGAAAACATCCTGTGGGTGTACTCCGGGCGACGTGGAGTGCACTGCTGGGTGTGTGACCCAAGGCAAGTTGTGGGTGTGTGACCCAAGGCAAGGTGCGTGTGACCCAAGGCAATGGATGTGTGGCAATGGGTGTGTGACCCAAGGCAATGGATGTGTGGCAATGGGTGTGTGACCCAAGGCAATGGCTATGTGACCCAAGGCAAGTTGTGGGAGGTGGGCTGATGTGATTTTGGCAGATATTGTACAAGGGGATGTGATGCGAGGAGAGATTCGAGCAGAGGTGGGCTGAGAGAGGTGGGCTAATATCATGCGAGGCATGGTGGGTGCACATATTTTGTTTGAGGTGATTCATAATTCTTATGAGGTGTGGTGTGGTGCAAGGAGATGGTGCAGATAATTGTGTTTTGATGTTCAGGGGGGCTAGGTCGAAGCACTTGGTGGTGGGTAAGTGTGTCTTAGTTGTGTGTTTTGTGTACCGCTGAAGCATCGTCGTGTGAGCTAAACTCAGGGACAGCAGAGGGCGCCCTACTCCAGCAGGTGGTGGCTTGAGAAAAGAAAAGAAAAAACTCCGCAGGCAGCAAAACACTCCCAGCATCAATTAAGGAAAAGGAGACAAATTGGCCCGAAGTGCCGTGAGTCTCCCCCACCAAAAGGTGGCTTGAGGGTAGCCTGTCAGGGTAGCCTGCCCTGACAGGTAGGGGGTGTACAACAAATGGTCGTGTTGGAGTGATAGCCATTCATGCAGCGAGCTTGGGTACTTAAATAGAGTTAAAATTACTAAACAATGCAATTGCAAAAGAATACTGTTACGAAACATGAGCAACAGGGAGAACCGGGAAAAAGGCTGCTTGTGCTGGTGACTGCTAATTTTACACGTTATATTTCATCTCAATTGTGTACGTGCTTATGTTCTCATGTGCAGTGTATCCGTCAGGTGTGTGTGTATTTGTGTGTGTGTGTGTGTGTGTAGGCACAGTGCTGTAGCATCCCCTCATACATCTCATAATGCAACATATTGCATGCATCATTGGGTGCTTCCTTTTGCGCGGAGCGTGCACGGAGCGCTAGCCTCCTCTCGCATGCGCTCAAACATGTAACACAACCCTTCCCTGCGCACTTTTTGGGTGCGGCCTGCAGCGCACGGTCCCTGTCAGACGAGCAGCGCAGTGCGATCGCCTCCTACATCAGTGTGTACAAGGGCCACGAGGGCGATCGCGTGAAGCTGGTCATGGGAGGGTCCACGAACCTGCACCCTGCAGTGGAGGCAGCAGCAAGCATGCTTCGGGAGATCTGGGAGGTGCGAGGGTTGTGGTTTTTTGTGCGACTTGTGTGAGTGCATCTGTGGGCGACACCGCGTAAGCATTTGCGCGAGATGGGTATGTGGTGGTGTCTGTGTTGTGTGTAAGCGTTTATGCAACTTGTGCAAGTGCAATTGTGGGTGACGCAGAGTAGGTGTTTTTCGTGCGCGGTGGATGTATGATGAGGCCTTATGTAAGCATTTGTGCAAGGCAGGGGTGTGGGGGGGGCTTTGAGCACGCGTTTTGTGTGAGGTGGAGGTGTGATGGCAGCCTTGCGTAGCAATTAGTTGCAAGGTTGGTTTGCAGGGAGAGGATTTGTGCCACCTTGCGTGGCGTGCACAGGTGAATTAAATTGTTAGAGGCCTTGGAATTAACGTACGAGGTGGAGGCTTCGGCAGGCGTGTTGAAATGACAGACTTTCGAGGGATGCACGAAGAAACTTCACCTAGCATGGCTTATTCTTGGATCACGCTTGGGTGGCATGGACGCAATTTGCGTGCAAGGGTGGCATAATTATATTTGCACGCATGCAAATAAACACTGAAAGCAACCGCTTGTGTATTGAAGCAACCCTAGGCGTGGTCGTGAGCTTGAGCACTTTACACAGTGCTAGGACTCAGGACTCTGCAGTTTCTAGCTCACTTTGCCGATCAACTCAAGTTCATTTGCTATGCTGGCTCTGGTGTCTGGAGCCTTTCCTGTTCCACCCTGGTCGTTTCTCTTAAAGGACATTGCATTTTTGTGCAACTGCTTTCCGTTTCACGACACTTCAACAGACCAAAACTGGCACTTATCCTAGCTGTGATGCATCATCGGGTGTCACACATCTGACGCGGCTGTCGGTAACTGCTTGCTGCAGGACATATTGATAGAGCAGGAGCTGCTTGAGCACGACACCATGCGCACTAACATTCTCAAGTACCTGCCAGACGATGCGACCGTTCAGGTGTGGATCGTATGTGTGGTGTGTGGGTGATGCCAGCTGGTGTCGACGAGCGACTTAGAGTGAACTAGCAGACTGCGAGAGAGCTTATCCAGTCTACATTAGCAAGATGTAAACATTGAGGCAGATGTGCTGTCACAGCAATCTAGGCCTGGCTGGGCATCTCACACACACACACACACGCACACGCACACACACACGCACACAGACACACACGCACACACACACACACACACACACACACACACACACCACACTTGCTAAGTGCATGGGCCAAAGGTCAAGGGACTTAGTGAAAGCTCTGCACCAATGAAAGAGCCAAAGTAGGGCCGTGCGAGCACATGTGGTTATCACACACAATAGGAGACTGTTTTTAGTAAAGCAGCAAATGGTAGTGGTATGATTGAGCAAGAATTGCATATACATGGCCTAATCTGTTATTAATTTCTTTTATAGCAATCATATTGCACGGTCGGTCCTTGTACTTGCAATGCCCTCAAGAGAGAGCCCTCCTTTTTGCATCCAGTCTTGTGAAGTGCACAAAGGCCATACCTTTGGTATAAGATGCCTTCAAAGCTATGCATCCTTTATTGTGTGCTAATCACTCAATGATTGGCATGCAGGCCGTAGAGAGCAGTTCATCTGAGGCTGGCTTCACCCCCTTACTGTGTGCTTGTCCCTCAATGCTTGACATGCAGGCCGTAGAGAGCAGCTGGTCTAAGGCTAGCACAACCAGCTCACGCACCGGCCAAAACATCAACTTGGTGCGCTGGAAGCAGCTTGAAGACATTCTAGAGGAGAAGGTGGGGATTCTGAGGGGGCGCTAATGATGTGGGGGCAGGGGTGTAATCAGCTTAGGACGCCTGCTATTGGGATCAAAGTAATAATCTGTTGGTCAAGGGGAGAGTGGGTGGGGAGCAGCTCCACATTATGGAGAAGCACAAGGATCGGATTGATGTGCTTTGAAACCCTTGGCCATCAGACAGCCCCTGTACACGTTGATTCAAAGGCACACACACACCTGTGCGTGTGCGTGTGCACAAACTCTTAGTAACAATCATGATCGTGATACAACATTTGTGATGTATTGTTTGTGGAAACGCCTGCGGTAAATCAGCTGGCCGGGTTATGCGTGGCTATGATATGACAAAAGGCGAGCAGTGACTCACTCTATACCACGATGCTCCTCCCAGAGGCTTACCGTTGCTTTGCATGCATCAACTGTGACTAGGTAATGGTCGGCATCCACACAAAAAACGTGCAGCTTCAAAAGCATGCTGCATTATAGGAAGGTGGAGCGAATGCTCCTGTGCTTTAGCAATCTAATACACAGTGGGTACATGTTGCGCGTGTTTTGCAGTATAAAGCGCTCAAAAGTGTCAAAGGCGCAGCAAAGGACTACAAGGCCGAGCGCCAGTTCAAGCGATGCACCACAGAGATCATATTTGCACACACCTACCCCCGGCTGGATATGGAGGTGTCCAAAAAAATGAACCACTTGTTGAAGGTGAGTAATCTGTCAGACATCTAGTGACAAAGCCATGTCCACGCTTGGTTTTGTAAGAGGTTGGTGCATTGTATGATTCATGTCGTTATGTGAGTTGCTATTTGTGTGGACAAAAGCTTGGATAGCGTATGAAACTGCATGCCTCCTGGTAGCATTGGTCTTGTGAAACAAAGTTTGGCATAGGTAGAAAGGTAAATTGGACCTATGGGGCTGTTGTCTCTGTCAAATTCCTGTTGCTATCATGCAGCGCTTTGCGTGGAAGAATGAGAAATAAACAGGGCTGTGTCAATAGGGTGGTGGCCAAAGCCCTCACGTGCAAGCCATAAAAATGTGCAAAGGCCAGGGCTGCTGCTCTACATCAGGAGCTACAGGACTTTTAGCTGTGGTATGCTTCAAAAAATGTTCCTCGTGATTCCCAGTCTGGTTACAACCCACACCTCAACAACAGCTTGGTGATCAGTGGACCACACTCACATAACAAGCTGTGTTCTGTCCCTCACACAGGCCCCCTTCTGTGTACACCCCAAGACGGGTAAGGTATGCGTGCCCCTGGACCCTGAGCAGGCCCACCTCTTTGATCCAGAGACGGTGCCCACGGTGCAGACGCTGCTGGCCCAAGTGCCCCAGCAGCAGCTGTCCGACCCCAGAAAGGTGGGTCTATTTGGGAAGCTGCTGATCTGCTTATCCAGTGGCCGATGCAACTGATTGCTGCTTTTGATCTTTGCACGGATCTGATTTACGTGCTATAGCCTGGACAGGCTTGAAGCACGCAGCAATTTCTCCCTGTCATGCTCAGCAATCACATGACTTGGGTAGGCGATTAGATCACTCTGCTATTAGGTCGGCGCATCGCATTTCTCCATTCCTGATGCAAGACCTACACGCCCTGAATACTCGTACAATTGCATGCAGTTGGAAGAGGGGTGGCGGCTCACAGATCTGGCGGCGAGCATTGAATTGTTTGAGAAGAGCTTCCTGGCAGGATGCCAGAGATCGAGCAAGAACCAGCTGGGTGTGAAGAGCAGGGAAGCAGCAAATACGCCGAGTCTTGCGTTTTGATCCGTTGAATTAACTCTAGAGATTTCTAGAGCGCAGCTGTCCTTTTTGCTATTGAACAATACTTGACATTTTATTCCTGGGATTTCTTTAATAAACATCATGTCTTATGGCGATAGCAATCTGTATTTCTCGGTTAAATTATCCAAAAAATCAAAATATACCAGTTAAAGGGTAAGGGTAAGGGTTACACAGCTATATCCGCCAGCGAGGGCAGTTGAGCTATAGCATAAAAAAGCCAGCTTCAAGAAGAGAAAGAGGCCAGACTGAACAAGACACCAGAAAAAGAAGCTA
>Ga0307968_1001334_pt1 | contig 20030 bp, 21 predicted proteins | sample OrgLakmetagen650_FD_201834 | JGI IMG/M metagenome (GOLD analysis project Ga0307968, IMG submission 201834) | Saline water microbial communities from Organic Lake, Antarctica - #650 | ecosystem: Environmental > Aquatic > Non-marine Saline and Alkaline > Saline | place: Antarctica: Organic Lake...
CTGTCTCTCCTCTCTCTCTCTCTCTCTCTCTCTCTCTCTCTCTCTCTCACACACACACACACACACACACACACACTCTCTCTATCTCTCTCTCTCTCTTTCTCTCTCTCTCTCTCTCTCTCTCTCTCTCTCTCTCTCTCCCCTTCTCTGCCCCCCTTAGTCAAGCAAGCACGAAGATCCCCTCAAGGACATACAACTATATGGACATGTCTGCCTGGTAACTTATCTACTTCCTCACACAACCACATGTGTGCGTGTGTGCATTGAAGCACAACGCAATTTCCTGCACCTTACTACATCAGATATTGAGGGTAAATGTCACGAGTGGATTGACCACATTCATCCAGAATCCCTGCATAAAAGATGCACACAAATGCGGCCGTCCCTATCCCCTGGCCATTTTTCAGAAGAGCAGCATTTCCCCCACAATCAAGCATGAGGCTCACCCGCACGCACAAGGAAAGGGTTGGCCAGAATACTATTTCCGCACCGTATATGACAGTATACTGGACTAGAATGGTATGGATAACTTTCTGTTACTTTTTCACTTCGTACATCGGAAATACATACACATGTATGGCTCTGGCCAACCCCACAAGTGTACTAAAAAATGGGTCCACCCCCCTCTCAAGTCACTTACGCCAATGTGCAGCTCGCTCCCCTCACTTGCCAGGGCACTGCTCATGTTTTAGCCTAAGCCGCACTCACATTCACATGCAGATGGATCCACCCACCTCCTGAGGCCATTGCCCTGGTAGAGCAACTCATTGCTTCCCACCTGCTCGGCCCTATGCCCCGACTGCTGGCTCTCTTAGGCACCGCTCCTGCCAGCCAGCAGGCTAGTCAGGTATGAAAGCCGTGGAGTATTTTCATTTGTGCAGTGGGCATCACTTCCTTTGCAAGGCCCCTGCTCCAACATCTGGCTCTCATAGGCACCGCTCCTGCCAGCCAGCAGACCAGTCAGGTTTTAAAGTAGCCAGGTTGGCAGAACCTGTAGCATTACTATGCATGCTGTAGGTGGCTGATGATGCGCGCAGCAGTAGCAGGCTTGGTATGTGATGGAGTACTGGCCAGAGGCTTGGTATGTGTGTGATGTAATGCTGGCCAGACACGTGTGTGTGATGTAGTGCTGACCAGAGATGTGTGTGCGCGCTAAGTTTCTACTGGGTATTGCTTTCAAAAGCAGTGTGCGTATAGCAAATTTTGGCGCGTGTTAACCATAGTTCTGTGTGTCCGTTTGTTTACACAGCATATTGTGCGCTGGCTGCACTGTGTGAAATGATTCCCCTCATTTTGATTGTCGGCAAGTTCTTTTTGCTAGCAGCAGTACAATGGCGATGTGGGTGTGGGCTTTGCTTACGTGCGCTTGCATTGATGGAAGCCTCAGAACTGTCCACTTAAACACACAATCTCACACTCCACTTAAACTGCACTTAAACACACAATCTCAGGTGGCTGCTGACACACAACACTCCAACTTATTACTCCAACTTAACACTCCAACACTCCACCTAAACACACAATCTCAGGTGGCTGCTGACAGAGAGAGTGCGAGTGGTGATGGAGGCCATGCACAGCGCATGCAGCTGCACGGGCAGCTTGTCAAGGTACGGGTCCCATGGCTTGTGTGTAGGGCTGCCCAGAACCGTATATGTACACACCGTAAATGACCGTATATTTGGTGATTCTCTTGCTAATAATTACCGTGAATGTACTCTTATGTAGGTATATTCATGGTTCTGGCCAACCCCAATTGTGTGTAACATTTCTGGATCGCAATGAGCAAACCACACAGCAGCAGTCCCCGGCAGACCCTGATAGTACAGACCCTGATAGTACAGCTGAGAAGCGGAAGATCTTGCTGGCTTCCACACACCTCTGATTGTGATCCATTGCTGAGATGCAGGCTTATTTGGCTAAGCGTGCTGAGAGCTCAAGCATTGGCCGGCAGTGGTTGGACAAGTGCTTTTGGGTTACCATTTTAGGTGTGACACGTAGATGCGGGCTCAATCAGAGGCCTGTCATGCATGCCGAGGGGGCAACATCACAATGAAATGCTTCAAGCGACACAATCACAGCCCTACATCACGTTGCACTGACTCTTTGATGTGTGCCATGATGTGTGTGATCCAGACAAAGGGCGTGGTCAGAGGCCTGCTGAGGGCTCCATATCACACCGACCACTCACCTTCTGTTGTAGTGCCATGATGTGTGTGATCCAGACAAAAGAGCGTGGTCAGAGGCCTGCTGAGGGCTCCATATCACACCGACCACTTACTTTCTGTTGCAGTGCCATGATGTGTGTGATTTAGGCAAAGGGCGTGGTCAGAGACCTGCTGAGGGCTCCATATCACACCGACCACTTACTTTCTGTTGCAGTGCCATAATGTGTGTGATCCAGGCAAAGGGCGTGGTCAGAGACCTGCTGAGGGCTCCATATCACACCGACCACTTACTTTCTGTTGCAGTGCCATGATGTGTGTGATTTAAGCAAAGGGCGTGGTCAGAGGCCTGCTGAGGGCTCCATATCACACCGACCACTTACTTTCTGTTGTAGTGCCATGATGTGTGTGATCCAGACAAAGAGCGTGGTCAGAGGCCTGCTGATCGCGCAGAGATCTTCAGCATCGTACCAACTCTCACGACTCACCGACGCTCTGTCACATTGCCGTGCTGTGTGCCGTCCAAATGAAAGGCGTGGTCAGAGGCCTGCTGATCACGCAGAGATCTTCAGCATCGTACCAACTCCCACGATTCACTGATGCTCTGTCACATTGCAGTGATCCTCAGTCACATTGCCATATCCCTCTATCATTTTGCCGTGATACTCTGTCACATTGCCGTGACGCTCTGTCACATTGCCGTGCTGTGTGCCGTCCAAATGAAAGGCGTGGTCAAAGACCAGTTGATCGTGCAGAGATCTTCAGCATCGTACCAACTCCCACAATTCACTGACGCCCTGTCACATTGCCGCGCTGTGTGCCGTCCAGATGAAAGGCGTGATTGGAGGCCTGCTGAGCATGCTGAGGGACTTTGAATTCCAGGCGGGGGCAGGCACACCCTTATGTGTGACGGGCAACTCAGGGCTGATCGTGGGCGCTCCTGGCACCAGAGAGAAGCTGGCAGAGGCGCTGAGTGCTGCTGTGCCTGCTGTGCTAGGGTGTGTGTGCATGTGTGCTGCTCTTTGTGGCTGTGTGTGGCGCATGTGTGTGTGAGTGTGTGTGCGTGTGTGTGCGCGCGTGTGTGTGTCTGTGTGTGTGTGTGTGTGTGCGTGTGTGTGTGTGTGTGTGTGTGTGTGTGTGCGCGCGTGTATGACTGTAGATCATGGGAGCTGCCAGCACGGCACCTGGAAAAAAAGAAGAGATGCCTAGCACGCCTGTACAGGATATTGTGCACTTGTAGTTCTCTTGCAGCATTAGATCACATGCTTGTGACGGCTGCCCGACCAAGTCATCCAACTCGCTTATGAGAACTTTGCATGTGCGTAGGGTTGTATTGGATTGCACTTAAGGTGCACTTGAGGTAATTATCTATATGTATGCGCAGGCAATCAAGCGCCCAGTGCAGAAGCGAGCGATTGACGCTGTGTGATATTATAGGGCCTACATTATAGGGCCTCGTAGCGCACAGGTTGCACGCGTGCTTACTTTTCCACGTTCAAATTTGAACGCTTGTGCAGGCTGTCTGACGCGGAGTGCACTGGCGAGTTCTTGGCGCTGTGTGGCCTAGTGGCCTGTGCTGGCTCGTTCGAGTTCAGTGGGGCGATGACAATTGCCATTGATGCAAGAAAGCTAGGCAAGGTGAGTAATGCTGTGATGCAAACATCATTTGCTGATGGCAAAGGCGGCAACCCTCCCACCAGAAGAAGGGGTTGTTCCTAGAGTGCGGCGTACAAGAGCCAAGCAGGCAATGGTGTGTGACTGTTAGTCCTCAATGTGTGAATGTACAGTCCTCGATGTGCGAATTGTTTAGTCCTCGATGTGTGACTGTATAATCCTTCATGTGTGACTGTTACAAAAGGATGTGATACACTTGTGGCTTTGTGGCTTAAAAAAAACAAGCGGTGTCAGCCGTCGTGTCAGCCTGTCATACATGCGGGTAGTCCATGGTGGAAAGCACGAGGTATGTTTGCAATTTGTGGGCGAGTGCTGGTGTCGTTGCCTGCTTGTATTGATTGGTGCCAAGGTTAGCACACACGCCCACAGATACACACTTGTGCTGTCTCCTTAACACACTCGCAAACACATGTGCGGAACAGAAAGTGGAGCAGCCTCCTGCAGCCAACTTACTGCTGATGCAGCGCGGCGGAGCAGCAGCTGAGTCTGTGAAGAACAGGCCATGGCGCAAAGCAGTGCCGCGCTGGGTGGCATTGCTGCAATTAGATCAGGTGGGTTGGCACTCCGTGTAAAGGCACAGCAGCAGTTCATACTGTGAAGAGCAGGTTGTGGCGCAAAGCAGTGCCGCGCTGGGCGGCATTGCTGCAGTTAGATCAGGTGGGTTGGCACTCCGTGTAAAGGCACAGCAGCAGGTCATACTGTGAAGAGCAGGTTGTGGCGCAAAGCAGTGCCGCGCTGGGCGGCATTGCTGCAATTAGATCAGGTGGGTTGGCACTCCGTGTAAAGGCACAGCAGCAGGTCATACTGTGAAGAGCAGGTTGTGGCGCAAAGCAGTGCCGCGCTGGGCGGCATTGCTGCAATTAGATCAGGTGGGTTGGCACTCCATGTAAAGGCACGGCAGCAGGTCATACTGTAAAGAGCAGGTTGTGACACAAAGCAGTGCTGCGTTGGGCGGCATTGCTGCAATTAGATCAGGTGGGTTGGCACTCCATGTAAAGGCACAGCAGCAGTCCATACTGTAAATTCATGTATAGGCACAGTAGCAGTCCATACTGTAAATTCATGTATAGGCACAGCAGCAGTTCATACTGTAAAGAGCAGGTTGTAATGCAAGCAAGTGCTGACTGGGTTGGGATTGCTGCACCTGGGTTGGGTGAAGAGCTACCGCTGACTCGTTGTGCGCATTACAAAATGATAAAGTAGGAGCAAGAGTGAGTTGCGCTCTTCGATTGCAGGCGTCTACGTGCTTTGCAACTTAACCAAAGTTCTAGATCACACACACACATAGACTCTGGCCTTCCATGCCTCTCTTTCAAGCTCCTTGTCGAGCTTCTGCTCTTTTGCAGCAGCCACCATGCTTGAGCCACAGTATCCTACCCTTTGCTCTGTTGTTAAGTACAACCAGTAATACCTTCACCACCCACGCAGACCCTGGCCTTCCGTGCCTCTCTGTCAAGCTTCCGCTCCTTCGCAATAGCGTCCATGCCCGAGCTTCAGAGCCATGACGCTTTGCCGCCCTCCTACTGCACCCTTGCCGCGGCAATTTGCAAGTTCACCACACATCCATTGTCCATGATCAGGTATGCTGGACGTACTGATCCATTAGGCAACTCGCAATTATCCATGCTGTTCAGTGTCAGTGTGAGGTTTGCAAAAGTGTCGTAGCCTTTTGACGTGGTTTCATGTCGTCGCACGAATTAGGAAGAATGCGCCACACAGTGCTATTTATGTCCAAGCCAAATGGTGATGTGCTGCAGAAAGCCTTAGTTTGTTGCTATGTTTACAGCTGTTCAAGATGAATTGTTAGGCTAGTTTTGCTTCTGTCATTGGTTGCTTTTGCCACCACTTTGCTTGAATATCTCTGACTAAACAGATCACCTGCTTCTCCTAAACTTTCCCTTCAGATCTGAGGCCTTGCCCCTGCTGGAATCCGTTGTTAAGCGTTTCCCATTCACCTTGGCGCGTTCGTGCTTACCCCATTTCCTGTCTGCATTGGCAGATGTGCCTGCACCGGAACAGATGGTGCGTGCTTTTGCCATGCGTGTGTGGGTTTGCATGGCGCATGGTACACGGTGCATGGTGCATGGTGTATGGCGCGTGTGCATGGTGCATGGTGCGTGCTTTTCCCATGCGTGCGTGCGTGTGCATGGGCATGTGCGTGTGGGGAAAAGGGGTGGGGAGAACAGGATATTTGGGTGTATGTGATTGTGTTTCCAATTGTAAGTTTACACGAAAGTTGGTTGCTATTGATGTTCGCTGTTTTATGTTGTTGCAGAGACCATATTGCTTGTTTGCCTGCCTGATCTGTTCCTGTGCATCGTGGAACCAGCATCTGATCAGCTGTGTACATGTTTTTGTGTGTGCATGGTGTGTGTGTATATGTGTGTGTATGTGTGTGTGTTAATGTGTGGTTGAGGAATTTAATGGCACAATCTATCCAAAGGGTTGAGCAATCGCAATGCTTTCTGCGTGTGCTCTGTTCAGCTGTGTACCTGTCGCGCACATATTTTTCCATGATTACTATGCTGCTGCGTGAGATATGTCTCGCACATACCTTTCCATGATTGCTGTGCTTGCTGCGTGTGCTATGTTCAGTTGTGTACCTGTCTCACACATATCTTTCCATGATTACTATGCTGCTGCGTGAGATGTGTCTCGCAAATACCAAGCTTGCTGCGTGTGCTATGTTCAGCTGTGTATCTGTCGCGCACATATTTTCCAGATGTGCTCTCTACGTCTTTTCTCCTCCTTTATTTCCATTTAGTTGTGTGTAAGCTCTTCAACCTAGATGCACCAAACCGGAGCACGTACCCTTGGTGCCATATTAGGGATTAGGTTTAAGGGGGGGTGTCATTTCAAATCCTTTCACTTGCACAATTATGGTTTGCTCATTCCCACTCATTATTTGTACACACTGCACTGCGTCCGCAACTCTTTCCCTTCTTAACACTCTGCCTTCTCACTTTATCTGCTCTAATTACATATACACAAAAAGCTTCCATCTGACCATTGTCGCCAGTGTGCTGAACGCTTGTATTCTCACATGTAATCCCTCTAATCAAAATAAAAAGTAATAAAAAGGCACCAAACAGAGCACATGCTGCTTATCTCGACAGATTATCTCGCCAGGTCATCTCTACAAGTCCTCTTCAATTAACATGCAAAAGGCGCCCAACAAGACACATTTTGCTGATCTCAATACCTTGTTATGAGTATGCTTCCCTCCCATTTCTTCCTCTTCAATCATTGCGCTGAAGGCACCCAACGGAGCGTCTGCCGCTGACCCTGAGGCAGAAGCTGCCCTGCTAGAGACCCTTACCGCAGCTGCGGCAAACGACAGAGCAGGTGAATATGTATAAATGAATAAGTAATCAATGGTGTGAATTATGCATGGATTAATGGTGTATGAATCATGCATGGATTAATGAACGACAGAGCAGGTGCAATATGTATAAATGAATAGGTAATTAATGGTGTATGAATTATGCATGGATTCATGGTGCAGATAATTATTGGTGTATGAATAATGCATGGATTATTGGTGCATTATATGTATAAATGAATGAGTGAATAATGTATGTGGTCTTCCTTTCTTTCGAGTTGTTCCAGACACTCTCTGCAGCTGTGGCGCAAAACAGAGCAGGCAAGAATGTGTAGGTGTGAATGTAAGTGTGTGCCTTGCAACTGTCTGTGATCTACAATGTGTGCTTCCTGTCCTCGGTCCCTAGGTAGAGGATGCTGGTGCTTGTGCGTATGCTTAGTGCCAGTATGCTAGTTCTCGCGTACGTGCTTAGTGCTTGTTTTTGTGCGTGCATGGTGCCAGTATGCTGGTACCTAGTGCGTACGCATATTGCTAACATGCTTTGTGTGTGTGTGCCTGCATAGTGCTGTTTATGGGCTATCATGGTGCTAGTATGCTAGTGCTATGGTGTCTGCATGGTGCGAGTGCGTGTGTGTGTGTGTGTGTTTGCAATATTTGTTCAGTCCCAAGCGCTTGTACACATGCTCAGCAATTGCTAGAAAAGGGCAGAAAACATTGTGGCGCACATTAATCTGCCGTCAATCTTGATCTGCAATCATCAATAATTAGTGACCTGCATCTTACCCTGCAAAATGAGTGAGGGGACCTTGACTGCAGCAGGTGTGGTGGTGGCTCGTGGGCTTGGCACTTTGGGTAATAGAGTTGGTGCTTTGGGTAATAGAGTTGGTGGTAGCTCATGGGCTTGGCACTTTGGGTTATAGAGTTATTGCTTGGTCACACAGTTATTGCTCAGTCACATAGTTATTGCTTAGTCACACAATTATTGCTTAGTCACACAGATCTTGCTTAGTCACACAACTATTGCTTAGTCACACAGATATTGTCTAGTCACACTGTTGGTGCTTCCATGACCTGGCCTCTGTGTAAAGGGACAAACACTGCTTATGCTCCCTCATGCATGAGACAGGCACAGGCTGGCAGTCAAGAGAAAGAAGACAGAAAAGTGCAAATTCACTTATTCCTGGAGCTCGCAACTTTGTTGCAAGACCAATCCTGGGCATTCTTGTTGCAAGACCAATCCAGGGCATTCATGTTGCAAGATCAATCCAGGGCATTCTTGTTGAAATACCAATGCATGGCATTCTTGTTGCAAGATCAATCCTGGGCATTCTTGTTGCAAGACCAATCCAGGGCATTCAGTAGTAAGTGGAGACATACAGCCATCTGTTGGTGCTCAACCAAAAGATGCCACTAATGTGCAGCAGAACCTGAGGGCAGCTGTCAAGTGGTAAAGAGTGAGGCGCGCGGATATCGCACTGCGATAAGCCTGGTGCTTGTGCTGTGCGCCTGTGTGCATGTGTGGGTGGGTGCATGCTGCAGGAACGCAGCAGGCAAGTTGGTAGGGAGGCTTACCTTGGGGTGCATGAGAAAATGGGACTGCATAAGAATAATGGGATTGCATGAGGATAAGGGGATACAAAAGAAATAAATAGTATGGAAATAATCCTGCTGTGACTTGCTGTGCAGAAATGGAGGGCGTCAGTCAAGTGGAGAGGGACGGCCGCGTCCTCGGAGCTGGTGCTGCCCTCAGCAGCTGCTTGTCATTCTGGCGGCTGTCGTTCCGTGACGCAACGCTGTTTGGGTGCACGCTGCAAGCCTTGCTTGCCTCGCGTGTGCACACCAGCATACAAGCTCAGGTCTGTGTGTGTAAGTGTGTGTGGAAGTGTGCGTGAATGGGCGGCTGTTGTTCCGTAACACAATGCTGTTTGAGTGCACGCTGCAAGCCTTGCTTGCCTCGCGTGTGCACACAAACACACAAGCTCAGTTCTGTGTGTGTGTGTGTGTGTGTGTGTGTGCGCGTGTGTAAGTGTGTGTAAATGGTCGGTTGTCATTCCAGAAATGCGCCCCTTTGCCCAGCAGACACGCCCGCGCACTGGGTCTTAGAGGGGCAAATTTCCAAATTTCCATTCTTTTGCTGTAAAATGGTATGGTTTGATCCTCTATTTACCTGGGAACAGAGCAATAAGGTGAGGTTCGGACCAGGAGCCGCGGTTCTGTACTCATGCATGGCACCACCTTTATTATGGCAAGGATGTGGCAGTTATGTTTTTTGTTGGTAAGCACGATAATGATTGAGGCCAAGGGCCTTTGAATCAGCTGTGTAGGTAGTTCCCCTGCTCAGCAAACTCGCCCGCTCTGTGGTGCTCTCAGGTGAGAGATTACTATAACATTTACCTTTAGCCCCTTGGACCCCGAACTCATTGATTTTTATGCAGATATATACACTTAAACATGACCTCAAATGTGTTTGTTTGGATTGGGGCATTAATTCTCCATTTGTTTGGTGGGCTTGGCTGAACTGACTAACTTACAAGTACAATCCTCCAATTTGCGTGTTTTTTTTGTAGCTATGCAAGTCAATAAGCTTTATAATGCAATTGTTTAAATCATGGTAGCCTAGAAGTATCGCCTGTAGTAAGTCACCCTTCCCATTAAAAACTAGCTCAACAGAATTTTCAACTTAGTCATACTATACATGTGTGCAAGTAAACTTTGTCAAAAATATACACTGAATTGCTTGCTTTGTTTCCTTTCGTCAAGTGCTTTGTTTCCTTTCATTAATGTGTCCCATTAGCCGCGTACTTTTGAGGTCCATATCTCAAGCTCATTGTCTTGGCCTTGTGTTACGCACATATGTAAACACGCACGCACACGTGCACGCACAAACACACGCAATGTGTTACGCACATGTATACACGCACGCACACGTGCACGCACAAACACACGCACAAACACACATACACGCACGCACGCAGTCTGCCATAAGCAACCTGATGATTGCGTTCTCCTCAAGGTTTGTAATGCCAGCGGCCCTGACCCCTGACAGCCCTGCTTTTGCGAAGCTGGCTCAACAGATGCTTCATCTGGCACACCCTGACACTTTACGGTATGTGCTGTGTGTTGTTTGATGTATGATACGGTGTATGTGCTGTGTGTTGTTTGATGTATGATATGGTGTATGTGCTGTGTGTTGTTTGATGTATGATATGGTGTATGTGTACATTGTGTCGTCTCTCGCGCTGCATATGTAAAGTTGTACAATGTTGTATATGTACGTTGTATAATATGGTGTATGTGCTGTGTTGTTTGATGTATGACGTGGTGTATGTGTACATTGTGTGGTCTCTCGTGCAGCATACGTAGTAAGTGTTGTACGATGTTGTATATGTACGTTGTATGCTTTCCGGCACAGCATGTGTTGCAGTGTTTGTACGCAATGCTGTATGGTATGGTATGGTATTGCCTGTCCTCCGGCTCAGCATGCGCTGCAGTGTGTTGCGTGAAGGGCGATATAAGATTTAATTGTGTGATGTAAGAATAAATTGTGATGATATAAGCTTAAGATAAGTGATGATTCTAGAAAAATGTGAACTGTGCGACATAAGATTAAATTGTTGCCCAGCGTGATGTTGTTACGGCACACATTACCAGGTGTGCACTAACACTACATGCACGCCAGCGTGCACTTCTGTGCTTGTGCTTAGGAATGTGTAGGATGGTCCAAGCCTTGCTTGACCTTACTCTTTGCGCAGCCCCTTCAGACACCCCCTGCCTGATTGTCAACCTCCTTTGTCTAGAACTTTGCTTACTAGACAACATGAAATCAGGACCCCTGAACAAAGGAGAGTGTGTGTGTGCCTGTGTCTTAAGCAGTTGCTAGTTTAGGCCATCCATCACCCGCTCATGCTTTGAATTGCCCAGAGCCTCGTAATACACAGCACCGTACACGACTGTATGTATGTCAAGTTTCCTGCTCAAAATGCTGTGTAGATACCGTGTTTATGTATGCATGTTTGGTTCTGGCAAACCCTACTCTTGTTATCAACTCCTCCTTACACGCTAACACCCTCTGTACTTTTGTATCTCCGTGTTATGTTTAATGGACTATCAACTCCTCCCTACACGCTAGCACCCTGTATGATTGAGATTGTAATGACCACACGAAATCTGGTGCCTATTTTTCCTCCACGCATTTTTACACAAACAGGCCCGGTTGGCCAGCTTTATGAATGCAGACACAGTTTGCCTACTCCTCTCAACCTATTTATATACTTGTGGTTACAGCCTCACCTCCCACCCACGCGCGCACACACACACAAATACTTGAGCAAACACATACATATACACAGATACATACACATAGACATACACCAACACATACACATACACACAAACACATACACATAATAAACAGTCATTTCACATACACAACTACATACACACAGGTCCAGCTGGCGCTACAGCCTCAGTGCCAATGTGGTCTGCCTGCTCCTCATGCCTCCCCCTGCCTCTGGACCTCAAGTCATGCCCTTTGCACGCCACGCACTGGTGTGTACATTCCTCTTTGATACGATATGAAATAATATATCAATAAGGATATTTGCTGCACGTCACGCACTGGTGTGTACATTCCTCTTGATACGATATGAAATAATATATCAATAAGGATATTTGCTGCACGTCACGCACTGGTGCGTACATTCCTCTTGATACCATATGAAATAATATACCTATCAATAAGGATATTTGCTGCACGCCACGCACTGGTGTGTACATTCCTCTTGATACCATATGAAATAATATACCTATCAATAAGGATATTTGCTGCACGCCACGCACTGGTGTGTACATTTTTCTTGTTACGATATGAAATAATACCGTAGGTTCACGATCACTTCGGAAATTTAATAATTATTTGGCAAAAAAACGAAAATTTTTAATAATTCTCGGGGCCCTCTCCGAACTGAATTTGAAGTGATAAATTAATTATTTTTAAGTGGTTTTCAGGGAGGTTTCAAGAATAAGCTCCCAGCGTGCCCTGGTTGTGAACCCCTGACCCGTTCTTCGAACCCCTGTCCCCAGCTGAGAGGCTGGCCGCTCAGCAGAGGGACCATGAGAAGCTGCAGAGGGAGAGGCAGCTCAGGGAGCTGGCAGAGGCATAGGCAAAGGCAAGGGGCGCGGCTGTGAAGAGGCCCGTGGGGCGTCCGTGCATGCTGCTCCAAGAACAAGCCTCCTCCTCTCACAGGCCCTCCAGGCCCTTCCTTGGGGCATCCACACAGAGTTAGTGAAGATGACAAGTGGGTAAGAGGGTTGCTTCTTTGATTGAGGGAAGCACCTGTGCAAGCACTCAGCAGTGGTTCTCCCCATGCAGCCAATGGGCAGTCTGCCCATCAGCCTGCACAGCAGCAGCAGCAGCCAGTGGGGTCTCGAATTCACAAATTAATTAGACAGGGCCTGCCCGAACTGGATTCGAACTCGAAAATTAATCCCCAGACTCCCTCACGAACTAAAATCGAAAATTTAATTAATTTTTAAAATGTGTGGTCCCGAAGTGATCGTGAACCTACGGTATGTCAATAAGGATATTTGCTGCACGTCACGCACTGGTGCGTACATTTCTCTTGTTACCATATGAAATAATATATCAATAAGGATATTTGCTGCACGCCACGCACTGGTGTGTACATTCCTCTTGATACGATATGAATTGATTTATCAATAAGGATATTTGCTGCACGTCACGCACTGGTGCGTACATTCCTTAAACATACCGTAAATTCACAATCACTTCGGAAATTGATTAATTTAAATCAGAAAATGGAATTTTTTAATTATTCTCGGGGCCCTCTCCGAACTGAATTCGAAGCGATGATTTATTTATAGTGGTTTTGAGGGTGGTTTTCAAAATGAGCTCCAAGCGCGCCAGTGTGAACCCCCTGGCCCTGTTCTTGAAGCCCTCAGCCACAGCTTCAGCCTCTTCGACAAACAGCAGTAGCAGTGCACAGACAGCATTCACAGGGGGCTCTCGAACTCAGAATCAATCCCCAGACCCCCTCACGAACTGAAATCGAAAATATAATTAATCCTTTGAAATCTAACATTTAATTAAATCCTTTTGAATCTACGGTATGTATACAAGTTGGATAAGTGCTGCACGTCTGCCATGTCCCACCTGTTTCCTCCTCCTCTCCCTTTTCCCCTCCCTCCCCCTCCCCCGCTCTTTTAAAAAATCTGCCGTGGCCTCAAGTGCATCAACTGAACCAGGGTCACCTACATGACCTCCTCCCCTTACCGTGCTGACTGTGTGCTGTAACAGCCCAGCTTAGGCAGGGAGATTTAAATTTTGCTACCAGAAGGCTTTGCGGCTCTGGTGCTGGTCCTGTGTACGTTTTGTGTGCTCTAATATGTATATGCTCTCATGGTGTAGCTTAGTGCACCCAATTACATGTATCATATCGTTCCCTCACGTGCGTGTCCTATTGCCCCTTAAATATGTATCCTGTTCCCCCCACTGTACTTTTGCGTCTTCCTGTTCTTCCACGCTAATGCACAAGCAACCACGCCTATTTCCAGCTGCACACCTTTGTTCTATCACAAGCTCCTCACACACACACACACACAGACACAGGGGCGCGTGCGTACACATCACACCCCTTGAAATAAACTGGAATCTAGTGCACACCCTTTTCAAAAGAACGGTGCAGCTCATATCTCACCCATTGCTCACATTGTTGTTGTCAGTCCGCTGTTTTGTGTTGGTTGACCATGGTTGAGGCAGCCTTAGTGCCATGCGCCTTCCTGTGCCAGATGCTGCCCTCGTGCAGTTTGTCTGGCTTTTTGTGTTACTGGGATGAGATGGCTGACCTTCTGTGTGCTATAATTGCTAAACTTAAGGCCTCTCTTCCATTCTCTCTCACGATCTACCGTTCACTTCCTTACAGGCCCTGTTTGACAGCAACATGCTCCAGCTGCGTCAGCTAGCTGCCTCTGCGCTTACTCTACTGCTGACGAGGATGGTTGAGTTTGGAGAAGAGAACACACTGCTTGTGAGTGATCTTTTGTAAGCAAAGGTTGTGTAGGTGACGCGCATCTTAAGTAACACTCATCATGGGTGGGTGTGGTTTTGTTTGTTTGCCTTGTCGTGGGAAAATAATGGTGACATCAATCCTTGGGGAGGCAACGTTTGGGCAGGCAAATGAACGGGATTGCCAGAACCGTATATTTGCTGTACATGACCGTATATTTGGTGATTCCCCTGCCAAATATACCGTTTATAAACCGTATATATGTGGTTCTGACCGACCCTACAAATGGACGGTATCAAGTGCCAGGAGCTTAACTCAAAGCCCTTAAATGCCCTCTGTGCTGCTTCTTTGTCGAATGCGCCTTTCCAAGTCGGCTCCCTTTTCAAACGCGGCTGGACTGTCTACGACGCACCCTGGGCGCTCCAGACTCCGGAGGCCATGTCAACACACACACACACACACAAACACAAACACACGCAAAAACACACACACACACATGAAGTGAAAGTCACATCCACCTTGTGTGCTCTGTGCTAGGCTGCTGAAGTGTCAGCGTGGCTGCAAGGTCCTGGCCGCTCCAAGCTCGCTGAGCACCTGGCCACTGACCACACCACACTGGAGGCATCAGAGGCTAGCCAAGATAAAAGGGGAGGCGGGCTGGCCGCTGCGCACGCACGCATGTTAAACATGACGCATGACGAGCTGATCCTAAAGGTGGGGTACCGAGCTGATCCTGAATTCGGGGTTCTAAGCTGATCCAGAAGTTGAAGTACTGAGCTGATCCTCAAGGTGGGTCACTGAGCTGATCCTGGAGGTGGGTTACTGAGCTGATCCCAAAGGTGTGCTACTGACGAGCAAGCTGTATAGGTAGGTCTGAGTTGACTGCATCACCGCACTAGAAGCCTGAGAGGTCAGCCTAGGATAGAGTAAGGAGAGCTGGTTGCTGTGCACTGTTATGCATCCAGGGGTAGTTTCTAGTGCACTGCATATAATATTGCTGCTGAGTTTGGTAGCGGCAGCCGGCTCCAAAACGCGCATGCAGTAATGTGCTCAGTTGCAAATTGTTATGCTTTAACTCACAGTGCTATACGTCGCTGTGCTACAGGTGGTGGCAGCCTCCATGGACCGCATGCAGTAATACGCTCTGCTGCAAGTTGTTATGCTTGAACGCGTGATGCATGCATCGCTGTTCCACAGGTGGTGGCAGCCTCCATGGACCGCATGCAGTAATATGCTCTGCTGCAAATTGTTATGCTTGAACTTGTAATGCATGCATTGCTGTTCCACAGGTGGTGGCAGCCTCCATGGACCGCATGCAGTAATATGCTCTGCTGCAAGTTGTTATGCTTGAACTTGTAATGCATGCATCGCTGTTCCACAGGTGGTGGCAGCCTCCATGGACCGCATGCAGTAATACGCTCTGCTGCAAGTTGTCATGCTTAAACTTGTGATGCATGCATCGCTGTTCCACAGGTGGTGGCAGCCTCCATGGATCGCATGCAGTAATATGCTCTGCTGCAAGTTGTTATGCTTGAACGCGTGATGCATGCATTGCTGTTCCATAGGTGGTGGCAGCCTCCATGGACCGCATGCAGCGATGGCCTGAAGGCGGCCACCAAGAGCTGCAGCCGCAAGCAGTGAGTGCGCGTGTGTTATTTTTCATAATGTGCGTATCCTATGCAATAGGTGTTGTTTTTTAGTAATGTATGTATCCAATGCTATGGGGTGCTTGTCTAGTGTTGGCTACTGATGCCATTGAGCAAAAGTTTAGGGTCGTTCTTGTGTGAGCGCACTTGATCTGGGCTGCTTGACCATGGCCACTTGGTACGTTTTATGGTGTGGTACTGAAATCTGGAAATGCGAATGACTTCAGAGTGCATTTTAATTCAAACGTGGCCTGCTTATTGTATGTCTTACACACACACACACACACACACACACACACACACACACACACACACACACACACACACACACACACAAACACACACACACACACCTGTGGCCTGTCAGTCCCCACGGTCTCCCTTACACAATAACGTGTGGTGTGTGCAACGCAGGTTCAGTCTGGGCTGTTTGTCGTGCACCATGCACGCCTGGTGGCTTTATTCGCCACAGTGGCACCCCAACAGACACAAGCCGCACTTAGGCCAGCATTGGAGCATGCAGCAGCCAACGCATCTTCCCAGCAGGTGTGTAAAAATCGACTGATGAGTGTGTCCAGCATCACCAGGTGTTTGTGAGCAATACATCCGTTGAGCACGTAATCTGAGTGAGGTGCTTGTGCACCTGCTCTTCAGTGAGATGGCTTTGCAACACTCCAGGTGTTTGTGAGCAATACCTGTATACGTTGAGCACTTGATCTGAGTGAGGTGCTTGTGCACCTGCTTTGGAGTGAGATGGCTTTGCAGCACTCCAGTTGTTTTTGAGCAATACATCCGTTGAGTACGTGATCTGAGTGAGGTGCTTGTGCACCTGCTGTGGAGTGAGATGGCTTTGCAACACTCCTGCAAGCTACCAATCCATTGCGATGAATAACAAAGCGCCAATTGCATTGATAGATTGCAGGACACACAACTGCTGAGTTCAGTGTGTAACACTTGAACTCCAGTCTTTGGGGTAAGGCAAAGTGATATCACTCATTTTTTTAGTTACTTGTAAATATTCCACCGCCACCTCACGATGCAAATGTAATAGAATTTTGAGAACGTTATATGTTTTATGTAATTAATTATGTAATCACTCGTTTTTTTAGTTACTTGTAAATATTCCGCCGCCACCTCACGATGCAAATGTAATAGAATTTTGAGAACGTTATATGTTTTATGTAATTAATTATGTAAACCCAAAACGCAGACGGCTGCATCGGCTTCAAAGCAAACAGCTGTGCGTGAAGTCAGTGAAAGTGCAGATGCAGATGGCTCTATTGAAACTTATATGTGTGCAATACGCTGTTTGATGCATGACTGCATGGCAAGCAGAGATTATGCGTCAGTACTATTGCCTTGGTGCAACTGCAGGTGGGTGCGTACACAAGTGAGAAGGCCGTGCAAGCTGCTGCTGCAGAAGCATTCGCTGCATTCACACGTGCATTGTGAATGCAACTGTACCATGATGCCACTGCAGGTGGCTGCGTACACTAGTGAGAAGGCCGTGCAAGCTGCTGCAGCGGAGGCTACTGCTGGTCTTCTCGCTGCAGGTTCACCATGGGGAGTGCCAGGTAAGCAAACGTTTAGGGTTGGCCAGAACCGTATATACACACTGTATATGACCGTATGTATGGTGATTTCCCTGCCGAAAATACCGTATGTGCACTGTATATAGTTTATACGATTAAATATATGGTTCTGGCCCACCCTACAAATTCTTGATGGCGGTTAGGTCAGAGAGGGAATTAATGCAACATACAGTGAAGTCGAGCAAGCAAAGGTTCACCATGGGGAGCGCCAGGTACGCAAATTTTGGATTGGTAGGTGTGGAATCATGGTGCAAGAAAAGATGGAAGTCAGCTTGTGAAGAGGAAGAAGTGGGAAAGGTTCACCATGGGGAACGCCAGGTATGCAAGAATAAGATTGCGGGTAGGTCAGAAGGAATGAATGCAACATACAGTGAAGTCGAGCAAGCAAAGGTTCGCCATGGGGAGCGCCAGGTACGCAAAATTTGGATTGGTAGGTGTGAAAAATGGTGCAAGAAAAGATGGAAGTCAGCTTGTGAAGAGGAAGAGGTGGGAAAGGTTCACCATGGGGAGCGCCAGGTATGAAATGTTTGATGGCGGGTAGGTCAGAAGGAAGGAATGCAACTAACAGTGAAGGCAAGCAAGCAAAGGTGTACCATGGGGAATGTTAGGTATGCAAGAATAAGATTGCGGGTAGGTCAGAAGGAATGATTGCACGAATGATTGCACGAATGATGATTGCAACAAACAGTGAAAGGAGCAGGCAAAGGTTCACCATGGGTAGCGCTAGGTATGCGAAATCTGGATTGGTAGGTGTAAAACAATAAAACAATCAGCGCAAGAAAGGGTAAAAGCCGGCTTGTGAAAGCGAGCGAGGTGGGAAAGGTCGTTGAAGGGATTACAGCGGATGTTGCCAGAGAGGCAGAGGTCGTGCGGTCCAGCAGCTAGCAACGTTTGTGAGCAGTCTTGGTGAGCCAGCAGGCGCAAGGCATAATGTGCTGGAGTGGGCACAGCTGTGCACCGTCCAATTTTTACACAGACGTACACACACTCACATACATGTGCAACACGTGCACACACAATGCTTGCACATTGCACACTCACACACGCACATGCACACAGATCAAGGTCAGCACTGTTTATGTTTACACAGACGTACACACGCTCACATGCATGCACACACAACTTACACTTGCGCATTGTGCACACACTCACACACACATACGCACACACACACACACATACACACACACACTCGCACAGGTCAGGATCAGCACTGGGTGGTGCAATCTACAGCACTGCAGCTCCAGACAATGACTCTGGAATTATCAGAGGCCTGGGCGCTTTGCATGAGGTAGGGGGTGTATGCGTAAATGTGTGAGGGGTGTGCACTGAGCTAAGCTGTAATGAATATTGTAAAACATCGAAAGAGTATGGACTGAAACCATGTGTGAAACCAGCATGTGTGAAATTACAAATGAACTTATGGAGGCTCGTCGCTTAAATTACCGTACACACACACGCACACACACACTTACATACACTCCGTGAATGACTTCTTGATGACTTTAGGTGAGAACTGTGCACGAGAGAACGTGCGAGTGTATGTGTGGGTATGTGTGTGTTCAAGTGTATGTGTTAGTACGTCTGTTAGTTTGGTGAGGATTGAGTACACAAGGGGGGTGCCTTAAAAGGAGTATAAAGGATGCGTGTGTATGTATGTGTGAATGTGAGTGTGTGTGCATGAGCAAAAAGGCTTGCGCACAACTTAGGCCTGGTTTTGGGCGTATCGTACACCCTAAATGTGTACATACTGTGAAGCTTTACTGCAGAGCGCACACTGTTGCATGCACATACACACTGTTGCATGCACATACACACGCACATACACTTGCGCCCACGCACCCGCACCGACACACAAGCACACGTACACCCTTACTCACACATGCCATCACACACCATCATACACGCACACACCATCGCACACGCACACATGCCACCACGCACACACCATTGCACTCCCACACAAGCCATCACACACCATCATACACGCACACACTATCGCACTCTCACACAAGCCATCACACACCATCATACACGCACACACCATCGCACTCTCACACAAGCCATCACACACCATCATACACACACACACACACCATCGCACTCTCACACATGCCATCACACACCATCATGCACTCACGCACCATCGCACACGCACGCACACGCCTATTGCAGGTTCAGTGTGCGAGGCCTGCTCGACATGGTCCGCCCCCCTCGCTACCTCTCCCACCTCCTCACCTCTTCCAACCTCCCCGGCAGCACACACACCCCTCCAAGCACCCCCCCTGCCCCCCCCCTGCGCACACACGAGGCAGAACTGGCCTTAGGCACCGTGCTAGGGTTAGCACGCAGCATGGGCCCTCCCATTGTCTCCCCCCAGCCAGGCACCTCTGCTACAGGAGACAATGGGGCCACAGCTGGCCAAACTAGTACCAAAGGAGGGGGTGTGCTGAATTCTGGACCTGGGCAGCTGAAGCGGCTGAGGGCCCTGCATCAGTGCGCGCGGGAGTTGCTGACGCTGGACCCGCAAGATGCACATGGACTGCCCCAGGCGGTGAGGGTTGGAGCGGACGTGCGCTTGTGTGTGCGTGTGTGTATGTGTAGGGGGT
>Ga0307968_1001335_pt1 | contig 20029 bp, 29 predicted proteins | sample OrgLakmetagen650_FD_201834 | JGI IMG/M metagenome (GOLD analysis project Ga0307968, IMG submission 201834) | Saline water microbial communities from Organic Lake, Antarctica - #650 | ecosystem: Environmental > Aquatic > Non-marine Saline and Alkaline > Saline | place: Antarctica: Organic Lake...
AACGCAAATCGCAAATGAACTCTTGCATGGGAACCTGTGTGGCTCTCAGCATTTTCTGTTTGAACATTGCACTACTTTGCAGTCCATTGAACGCATTCGAGACTTGAGCAGACCAGCAAGAACTATGAAAAGAAGCAAGATACAAATCTGCCTTCAACACACGACGTAGAGTCTCACTGTTGGAATCAAGCATGCTATTAAATAACCTGATGGAAGCAAGGAACCAGAAAAATTGCAAGGGCTCCTGACCGCATTCTCTAAGCACCGCCCAATTTGTTGTGCTGTTCTTCACTCCAAGAATGCGCCTCAAGGCCAGCCACAAATAAATCCATAAGCTCAGAAAGAAAGAGAAAAAGTCTAGTGTTCTCCTGATAAAGGATTTCATGAACCAGTTAGTTGTTGACCTGTTGCAGCAAAAGGGTTGGGCCGCTGAAAATTCCTCAAAAAAGGTGTAAACAAAAAGGAGAAATGTTTCCTCAGCTCACAAACCCGTTGGTCTTGGCAAATTAAAATAGAGTAAGCCATCAGTCTAAACGTGTGATTGCTAGGACATTTTACTTTATTTGACTTGCTTACAAAGTCCTCAAGCCTGGCATGGCTGCTCAACTTTTGAGTCCCAAAAAGCCAGTCAAGCAGGGATGCCACTTTACATTCTTACAAGGGATGCATCATTAAGGAGCAAAGCAGCTAAGATTTAAAGTGGAAAACAGCCGTCAGTCAATGAGTTTGTGTGGCTGTCCTTGATTGAGATGGGGTGGTGGTGAAAAAGCACTTTCTCCGCTGCTCATTATAAAGTATAACCGTATCAGAAGGCAACGAATGAGCAGTTTGCCGAGCGTGCCGGGGATCAAGAATTATTATTTGCTTCTACGCTCAGCAGTACCCATTTGTTTTTCACTAACATGATTATATAATTCCCAAGTGCGCAGGCCAGGGGTACGAGAAAGGGCTGAATCTTCAATTTTCAAATTTTTTGCAGCCCCAATCCGGACACTATCCCCTTCTGTACCCTGCCACATGTCTTTTCCCTCGCCATAAAATCTCAAATTTTGCCAAAAAACAATATTAGCCGAAACGACCGCGATCGAGCCACGTTACCTTGCATATAAAATAAATACCTATACTTTTCTACACTATAACATGCTATCGACCAATAGGATTGTGACCTGTCATAAAACAGGGCACGGCTTGCATGCAGCTAAGTTGGGAATTTTGAGGTTTCCCAACTTAGTTGCAAAGGCACAGGCTTCCAATATGGTGAAGGAACCAGAGGCATTTCCCGGCGCTAGCCCAGCTCCATTAGGCTTTGGCTTCAGTGCTGGTGGGTAGACACGAACACATGCTTGTACACACACATGCATGTACACACAATTACACACACACACAAACACACACACACACACACACACACACACACACACACACACACACATACACACACACACACACACACACACACACACACATATACACACACACACCCCACACACACACACACCACACACACACACACACACACACACACACACGCATGCATGCACGCACGCACGCACACGCACATACACATGCACACACACACACACACACACACACACACACGCACGCATGCACGCACGCACGCACGCACGCACACGCACATACACATGCACACACATATACACACAAACATTCACATGCAAGGAAACGCGCACACACACACACATATTCACATGCACGCACACATTCACACAGTACACTCACATGCCCTTGTCTTGTACCGCTGCAATCCCAGCATACCAGGTGACATGGTTAAACGTTAAACGTGACTCACGCTCTGCTCACGTGACAGGAGGCTTGTTGTTTCCCTATTACCAAGGAGTTGTAGAAGGCTTGCAAGATGAAGGCTTACTGCTGCAAGACACCCCCGTGGCTGGTGCGTGTGTCATTGTCTCTGCTCTTTTAATCCTAGGATCTGAAGCTGCCTAGCTTAAATATTTCTTGCTCGGCTTGTGTTCCGCACGTCAGTGACGTACCATTCTTAATCCTCTAATTTGTGATTCTTTTGTCTAAAATCTAAGTAGCATGGGAGCAGAGCAGCGATTGCACGTGCGTGCTTGAACGCAAACAGCACTTCAACTCTTGTTGCTGTGCCGTTATACACAGGGCCATTCAAAAGCTCTTTTGCAACATCATGCCTCTCAGGTGCTTCTGCTGGGTCTCTAATAGCGGCCTGCTCTAAGTCTGGTAAGCGGCTACAGCGAGTTTTGCTGCCAGGTGCTCGATTCAGGGGAACAGGCCCTAAAAACGTGAGTCCCTTTGCTTGCATTTGAATTTCAGGGTTAACTAATGAGGAGCTCCTCAATGGCCTACTGCGATTGGCCAGCGATCTTAGGTGAGACACGTGACACATGCGTGAAAGGATGCTCACAAACAGCAAGTCATAGCCTGAGGTGCGTATGCTTCATCTTAGTGTTGGCTTTTGAATTGTGTGTACGTACGAACGTGAGGTTTTTCTCAGTTTCACACCGTTTTGTCAACCCTACATAGGTTAGTAGATCCTTGTTCTGCATTACAGGGAAGCAAAGACAAATCGCCCTCTGTACCGCTGTCCTCTCTCCTGATTAACTCCAATTGCAATTTTCAAAATCCTGTTGGCCCTCGCTCCTTTGTCCTATTGCAACTACAGGCGGCTTGGTACAAGGTCAAATTTAGGACCCTGCTTGAAGGAGGTGTTGCTGGACATGTTGCCTGATGATATCCATCTGAGGTGCAATGGAAGCGTGCACGTTGCTGTTACAGGTCTCCTACCTGGGTTCCAGTTACGTCCTTTCCTGGTCAACAGGTGTGTGCATGTGCAAAAGAGCAAGTAACTCGCGGCCTGCATTTTGAGCACTTTCCATGTTGCCTGGATGGATGATCATTTCAAGCAGAGCCTCCTTAGTTTGGGGTTGGAGGAAGGGTTCTAAGTAGTCTAACTCCTGCCTTAGGGTGGCACGTTCATGTGAGGTCCACTCTTCTGGCCTGAACAACATCAGTTAATAGTCCATTGCTACCGTCAAATACCACCAAGCTTGTAAACACGTGTTTGTGTGTGTGTGTGTGTGCAGCTTCACTAGCCGGGAAGATCTCGTAGAAGCTCTCATGACTTCATGCCACATACCCTGGTACGAGTTTGCTCTTCAGATGTGCTGTCTAATGCAAATTTGTGCCTTGTTAGACTGCGCATCTGTTACCTGTTTGCAGCTGCCGCAAATAGAGTAGAGTAGAGAAGAGGAAAATGTTCTGTTATAACATAGCTGGCATCGGTGGTCCGTAGGCTGAAGGCAAGCCTAAGTCCGGGAATAGTATGGTCTGCATTTTAGATTTTGCTCTGCTTCCCTTCTTCTCCAGGTATTTTAATGGCAGTCCAACCACACAGTTTCGGGGTGAGAGGCACTTTGATGGCGGAATCACAAACTTTTTGCCATCCCTGCCTGGAGTGAGAAAAAGCATTGGCGTCTGCTGCTTCCCAGCAGGGCAGGTATGTTTTTGAAGGGGGCCTGCGCTTCTCTTTGCAACCTTGTACGTATTAGCGAATAATGTGATTCCATTGCGCCCTTCCTTGCGCAGATGGGCGCTCTGGGCTCAAGAGTGCAGATAGCTCCGGATACCTACGAACCTTGGTGCGTTTGGGCTAAATTTCCTTCACAAATAACAATTGAATATTTGCAATTAGGCAGGATGCTGCTTTTTGCAATTTAGTAGGGTGTGGGGCATGGGGTACATATTGTAGTGGCTGTAAGATCGCAGCGTTAAATGCATACACCGTTTAACACTGCAATCTTACAGCCAATACAGTAGCCCATACATAAGAAATGTGCTAGCAAGTAGTGAGGTTGCAAAACCCCAGGAGTTCCTTACTGATGTTCCTGGAAGGAGATGAGTAGAAAGCCGTGGAAGTTCAAACCGCTTATATGTACAGAAAATCTGTTGATGTAGATAGCACAAGCCAAAAAATTTCCAGAGGTGGTCAACTGGGGAAATGTCCAAATATGTGCCCTTTTTGTACTTGGAAGCCAGCCATCCACTGCCCCTTTATCCGATTGGTACCATTTGTGCTTTAAATTGAAGCTGGCATTATGAGTTGCACGAGGACGTGCTTGGTTTTATGTGGGTCGCTCTGTGTGCAAATTGGTGAGGCTGAAAGCCCACAGTGACCACCAAAACCCTGGGAAGGTGGCTTAGCATGGGAAAACAGCATATGTCGGCCTACATCCCCAACTAGTTGACCGTTTCACTCCATTTCTTTTGCAATGATGTTTGTTTATTATAAAGACTCTATATCACCAAAAATCATGTGATTTGGTAATGTGGGTGGCCTGCTAGAGATTTTGTGTTGAAAAATAGGGTTTACGCCGCAGGTAAACAGACATTTTTGCCCCAGCTGGCAACATTCATGCTCAGGTGCTATCAGCAGCTCCCTTTGGGTTCTGAGCTTGATTGTTGTCAGCTGGGGCGCCCATACTCAATTCACATTTCAAAAGTACCCCTGTTTGGGGCCTCAGATGACCACCTCTGTGCTACCCATATCCCAAAGACACGCTTGCACACTTGCAATGGTGTACCACAGGCTCAGTATGTATGCAGATCTCTCCACCTGTGTAAGAGCTTTCCACCTGTTTTGTGCAGAGCTGTCACCTTAACTCCAAAACTCGTGTATGCAGAGGCAGGATTATGTGCTCAGTCCCTATATATACTCAGCTCACTAATTTGAGCCATATATTTTTATAATTATATCGATCCTCCTATGATGGATGTCATTATTACATAGTAATTGCATAATACCAGGGATGGGTCATACGGACTTCTGAGACGTCCCATACGGTATAATACGCTATTAATACGCAATACGCGTATAAGACGAAAACGTATTTATGCTATTTTGGGGGGTACCCTGCTTGCACCAACCACCCTCCAACCACCACGAATTGTCCCCCCAGCCTCCAGAACATTATAATGCCTCCTGGTAATGACCCTGAGTGGCATCGTGTTGTTGTTATGGGACAGAAGGGGCAGATTTACGAGATGCCAGATGCCGATGTAAGATACTAGAATTCTGAGATTTCAGCAGCGGTGCCCCCCGCATCCGCGAGCACTTCATGAGGCAGAATCCCAGCGTAGGTGTAGCAGCATGCAAAGCTGACCCGGCAGGAATCCTCAGGGCGTAGTCGCAGCGCTCGCTAGCAATGGGAGAATTTGCCGACGCTAGCGCTCAGAGGGAGGAGCATGCAGGAAAAGAGAGGCACCTGCACAGGACTACAGCAAGCACATCAGCAGCAGCATCTACTTGGACACCCGCAGCAAGAGGGCAGTGACAAAGGCTGGTGTGGATGCAGCTCTTGCACAATTCATCAACGCTACAGGCACCACCTTCTGGGTTGTGGTAGCAATAAGCAAGTAATCATGCTACGTTCTGTGGGGCTGGATGTGCCTCTGGGGGGCTCTAGAGGGCCTGTGAGTGCTTCTGGGGGGCTCTGGGGGGCTTGTGGCTGCAAAATTCGTTAAGTGCCCAAAATCGTATTATCCGGAGCAATTTGAGAAATACGGTTAAATACGTGATAAATACGATACGACGTATACTACGCCTACGCCGTATGACCCATCCCTGCATAATACAAACTGCCTCTCACCACGCATTGCAGGCTGCTTTCACCCAATTGAAAATGACACTGAGCTTTTCTTGCCAACTAATTCATACTGGTAAAAAGAAGAGCAGATTATTCACCCCTTAATTAACGCAGGCCATATGGATTTCGGCAAATGCTCAACTGGGCACTCACCCCGGCCTCTGACGAGGTAGGCTATGTAGGCCATGCATTGTTGCCAAAGTATTTCATTTAAACATGTCATACAACTCAACTGAAAGTGGAAATGGCATGAAGTAAAGCTTGACACTTCTTTCCTGTACAAGCTAGTGCATGTGGTACATTTTGGCAGGTGCTGGTGTCGCTCATGGAGAAGGGCAAAAAGGACTCCTTGTTATGGGCAGCAGAGTACAAAGCAAGCTTGCTTCTGCCATCCGAGCCTTCCTTAATCCTGCCCACTACCCCTGTTAGGAGGAGCCCGTTAGAGCCATAACTCCGACCCAATAAAGCTAAGTTGTAACTCACAAACTTAATGAGTGAATACAGAGGAAAACTGTGAGAGCCAACAGACAGAGAGTTAAGAACTGTGCCCCAGCTGTGCACCTGTATTTGGTTGAACACCCTTGTACGGGCATGTGAGTAAATCCCGTGTTGTGTGAGGCCAAGAGTGACGAGAAAATTTGAGAGTGCGTTTAAAATTTGCCACTTTGTACCCCTTTGTTTTCTGTATATTTTCTGATTGGCTACCAGCGATACAGACACCCCCCCTTTTCACCACCTATTCTAGTTATGGGCGTACTGTTTTTGTTTGTCCCCTTTGTTGATATTCCTTCGCTCAATTTTAATCTGTTTTGGTTACAGAGCTCTTGTTTGCTTCTCGTTGTTTCTTAGGTGGCACAGATTGTTTTCTGTTGCACTGATTAAGAGTCGGATTCAAGAGTAGGAAGCCTGAAAGCGTGCTTAAAATCCCCATTGCAGAATAATGTCAAGGTCAATCTTTGAAGATCAGGAGGGCAACATAGCTAGGTCTGATTGCAAAGTCTGATACGAATTAATATTGGAACAGATCTTGCAATCACCTCCAACATGGATTTGGAAAGGATGCTGTTTTTGTGTCCTGCACCACCTAACGGTTGCAGAGCCACACAACATCCCACTTGGATAATAAAAATAAGAGGAAAGGCTTTTCAGGCAGTTGGGAGTCAGAGGCTTACACACCACTTGGCTCAGATAGTTTTGAGGGTTACGTTCAATGTCGCGTCAGAATTCAATTCCGTGTCGTCCAAAAGTTATGTTTCCTGACGCCTCCAGTCTGCTTTCATTTGCTGGAAATACTTTTGCTCGTCTTTGCTCTATCCCCTTGCATTGAGTTTACTCTCCTGGGATCTCAGTGCCTCTGGGTTGAGTCTTCTGGAGACTCAGGGACTCAGGGACACTGGAGACTCAGTGAGTCCCCACTATAGAAATCAATGGAGGGGTATGTGGATTTAGTGATCACTACAACCATAAGACTTTTCCATGCCTCTGATCTAGCGTACAGCCACTGGAGTAGAGCCCAATCTTGTTGTGCTTAACTCTAATAATGTAGAGATGATGAGTGGCAATGATAAACCTGCCTACGCGTAAAGCCAGAAATGAATTGGAAAGCAGTCTCTCTCTCTCTCTCTCTCTCTCTCTCTCTAAAAAAAAACCACTACAGAGGCAAACTTGAAGAGGAGCGATCAAGAAGGGAAGACCGCGTTCAACCAGTCATTAGAGAGCACGTTCAGGGGATCCAATACTTCTCGGTATTCGGCCAGCTGCAAGTGCAAGCGGAATCGTACGTTTTTACTTAACAAAGTGGTGCAACAGGGTCAATAACATGTAAGTGAATGCGCATGGTACAGTAATACGCGTTTAATCTTCAATGAAACAAACTGAAAGAGCTCAAGAGGAGTGGTAATCCCTTGCATAACAGCTAGCTTTCCACCCCTCACCTTTGCCACAGGGTAGCGCTTGCTAATACGGCTCTGGATCTTCTTTCGCTCTGCTTCTGATTCTGGGACTTCTAACTTAGCCCAGTGCCAAGTGGCGTTGAAACGAGGCATGAGCTTTTCTTCCACTAGGCGTGCATATGAACGGAACCTGCGCAGAAAAGAGCCAGCATGTCATTTTGCCTGCTCCATACGATGCTAAATTTGTGGCTCAGAGGTGGTCAAAAGCAGATAGATGCAAAGATAAACATTAGGGATTATAAACTGTAAAAACTAGGCAAAACTGCACCTGACTAGCTGAGAATAAACTTGAACGGGTTTGGATGAAGCAGCATCATTCTTTAGTTGGTGAGGGTGTGCTCGACGCTCAATGTTATGCTTAATAAATGCTGAGCGTGGTACAATTATATTTCAACAAGTGACTCACGAATCAGTGACATCGTCCCGAATATCAGGGTCTTCAGGCAAGTACATAATGATGCCGATCCAGCTAAACACCTGCACACAAATGCACATGCACCCAGATGCTTGACGATCGCACAGGGTAGAGGATCAAATGGAAACTTTTGTCAAGAGGAAATGCCAGTGTTCTAATAATGAACGATGAAAAACCATGTGCGACAACAGTGCCCGCATATAGAACATGCTCGGGCAGCACAGATACACCAACACACAAGCGAATTACTGTGTTTGCTCTGCTGTACACCATACCCAGCCTCCCGCACTCTGGTGTGTTCATAGCGAGGCTTAAACTCTGGTGTGTGTTTGGTGTGATCTTGTGCACTCACCTCATCGGGTGCGCCTGCCACTGGGCTTAAGGTGCTGCTGCTGCCACACGTCCACCGCTGCTCAATGGGGGAATGGGCAGCCACCTGCCAATCGAAAGAAATTAGACAAACTTGTCACTTTTTAACTGGCCTTGACAGGAGTACTTAAAGGATGGGCGGCACTGGTGTAGGAAGCAGGGCACGACTGGACGGACCCTGTAGAAGGTCTGCTAAAAGGCTGGGCCCATGCATTCCCCCCGAAGAGGACGAATAGGGAGGACATTGCTGCAAGCAACCCTGCTCAACCTTGTAAATAGCCTGTGATTCAGTTGTGAGGATGGATAACCAGCAATGTAGCTTACCCTAAGCCTAAGCCCTACCTATGCATGGGTTTGCAGCGGCTAATAGACTGCAGGAGTACAACTGTTGCGCACCTTGTTGGATTTGATCTCTTTTAGAAGGGCCTCCATATACTCAATATCCTTGGTGCTGCCTTTCAATTTGTCCAGCTTTCCAACAGGCAGAACAGTCTGCAAATGAGGAGTACAGGCAGGTCAGCAGTAGAAATGCAAACGAATGAAAGAGCTGCTGCAGCATGATGCATTCAGCGTTTTGAGATATTCAGATGGGGAGTTAGCAGGAGGAAAGGATTGCCATGAGAGTGGCAGGGTTGGCAATAATCTACAGATGATTGAAAATTAACATGGCATGGCATCTCGGAGGAAAGCTGCTGAGGGGAGAATCTACTGAGAGAGACCTTGCTGAAAAATACACATGGCATGGTACCTGCAGGGAAACTGTTCTGAGGGGAGGACCTACTGAGGGAGAACCTGCCGATAACACATGCATATGGTGTGTACCTACAGGAAATTTGGTTAAAAAAAGTGTCGTACACAGTGTGTGTGATTGGCTCTGGCTCACTATCAGTTCAATACCTCTTATAGACCCAAAAGCTTGGCTCAATTAATGAAACAAGGCCTTATCCTCATCTGTCTCACCTCCAAGACCCATTGCTGCCCCCCACAGTCGAAACCAAGGATCTCATCACTCCAACCCACACGGACGCCCCCGCTGCGCTTCCAATACTCCGCCTCTGCCTTGTTCACCTGCTCCACCCAGCTCTGCAGCAAAGCGTGTACAGATGTGGGACTGGTGTGTGGGTGCATGTGTGAGCACGTGTGCGGGTGTTTGTACGCGGGTGAGTGGATGGGAAGGACATGTATCCCTGAAAGGGATTGAAGAAGGGGAAAGTCTCTGTGGCCGTAGTATAGGAAGAAAAACAGCAGAGACAAGCGCGGAGAAAGAGGTGAGAATTCCGTTGCGATTGGGGTATGAAAGCTCTTGTGCACCTCTGCTCTACTGAGATCTGTAGTACTAAGATAGAATGGCAAGGGGCAGATGCGAACAGGGGCATGATGAATTCAGAAGGACAGTGAGGGCAACCTCTGCCTTGGCTGCCTGCAATTGGTGAGCGTGAGGTGATGTATTCTTGGATTCTGGGGAGAATGGCCTGCCCATTTGAGGTGCTCAGCAAGGGCGGGCTCTACCAGTCATAGGCAATCGTGTTGAGGTGGTGCACTGAAGGATGAGAAAAAGGAATTGAGAGGGTGATCTCCTTTTCCTTCACAGTTCATAGAGGGGGAGACGAAAGTATGAATGCAGGGGTGCGTGTGGACGATTGGCGAATGCTGACGAGGCACGCATGGCTGGGAGAGATAGGGTTTAATTCAAGCAATGACTATGCACGTTCCTGGCTGCTCCCTGCCCCTCAAGCCACTTGCTGTAAGCTGCAAGTGCTGAGAGGCGCTGTGCGATCTCATGTATCACTCCACTACGTCCTGCTGTAATCTTTATACCCCACATCATTTGGAAAGGATCCTGCCTGTACTTGATCATCACATTAATAGAATTGGCTGACCTTTTTCAGGGGGTCAACTGCCAGCAAGGCATCTCGCAGCTGAGTTGCTGTGGTCATCTCATTTGCCTCTGGGCCAGGCTTGACAGACTGGTACAACTCTGAAAATGTGTGTGTATATTTGTTAATGCTCATGTTATAGAATATTTGTTAATGCTCATTTCATACGCGTGCATTCCTGCCAAAGTATGGGCGTAAGTGCATGTAGATATATCCATTGACAGTGTACACACTGCTCACTAAGCAACGACAAGGCTCGCATAGCAATAGAAGCAGGAGAAAATGCTTCGTTTTTCGTAATACGAATTATGAACACCCAATCATCCCTGAGTCAAACCTCAGTCACACACACGCACAGGCACACGCAAACGCACATACAAACACACTCACACGCACATACACGTACATACACACATGCGCACATACACATGCGCATTTACACATATATACACACACACAAATACACATGCACACATACACGCACACACATGTACACATATACACACCCCGCAAGGGCTGCAAACGATGCCCCAGCTTAGCGTCCTCAGCTTCCTGTGCCACACGCTTCTCCTTCGCAGTGACAGGGGCGCTGCTGGCAGCAGTGTTGGTGGCGGCAGTGGTACCTGTGCCTGATGAGGTGGCCTTCCCTGTTATGCCTGAGGGGGCAGGGGGCACTAGTTCAAGCGCTTGGGCACCCTGCGTTTGCAGCGTGTGTAGTGTGTAAGTGGGTGGTTGTATGTGAGTGTATGTGAGTTTGGGTGGATGGATGGGCTGTAATATCTGCACAACATTTAGGTGTATGGTGTATGTGTGCGTACATGCATGTTTGATTACATGTTTGCCTGTGCATACATGTCTGCCTGTGCGTACATGTTTGCCTGTGCGTACATGATTGCCTGTGCATACATGCATTATTGATTACATGTTTGCCTGACAATGGGTTGTGTACGCTTCCACCTTATGCTGGGCTTGCGCCCTGTGGTGGGTGTAAAGCTGGGTCAAGCCTTGGGAGAAGGCAGGACTTTTTGGGTGAAAGTTGGAGGAGAAAAGTAGCGAGCACGGAGAGCTGATGATTGACACAGGCCTTAATTGGCACAATAAGAACATGGGAAGTTATAGGAGAAAGTGTGTATACTTGCGCGTGCAGGTGTGTTTGTGTGTGAGTGCGTGCAAATGAATGCATACGTGCATGTGCACGAGCGACGGTGAACTCACCAGCTTCGATTTCTCAGGGTTGGACTGCACCACCACCACTGTGTCTGTGTAAGGGATCCACATGTAGCGCAGGTGCTGATGCTCACGCAGCCAACTGCAAGTACACAGTAGCAAAGACCATGTCATCATGCTCTGCATGCCCTGCCTGCTAAAACACAGGAGAAGGTGATATGCACAGGGACCTACTGACCCCAAAAAATGTCCACCTGTTGTTACAGAGTTCAAGAAGGGAATGTTCTCTGTTCAGGAGGAATGTGTAGCAAAATACTAGTTAGCACGCACAGATGGGAAATGTGAGATTAAGGCTGGGCAGGGGATTTTTTGAATGTCTGTTTGTAATTTACCCACCCATCTGCTCATACACACACACGCACACACACACACACATCCACACCCACACACATACACACACAGTCACACATACACACACTCACACGCATACACATTCACTCACACACATGCTCACACGCAAACGCACATACTCACACACGCACACACAAACACTCACACACTTGATATCCTCCACATTTACACTGTACCTTGCATGCAATACCCGACCTGTACAAGCAAGTGGTGCACTTTTAGCCATGCTCGCTTCAAAAATGCATGATGCCAAGTAGTGCACACAAACCTGGAGACACAAACCTCTGCCTCGTCCACCCAGGTAAGGTGGCACTGCGCACTTACTTGATGTGGTTCTTCTTCACCTCTGCAATGCTGGTGGTGAAGCTGTGCTCTACCAGCTTGTGCCGAGGCACGCATTGCAGTGTGACCTGCAAGGAGCACACGTGTCCGCTGTCAGCTTACACAACCATCTCACTGTACTCCCATTGCGACGACTAGCAGACGAGAGGGCTGACCGGCAGTGGGCTCATCAATTGCGTGGTAGAATGAGCAATATTTCGATTTGAAGGAGTGGAAGCAGTCAACAAAGAGACCAGGTGCATCAAACAAGTGGGGGGAGGTCGGAAAACAGGTTAAAAACGCTGTGCTGTGACCTACTTAAGCTGTCCACGTGCTTTTTATCAGCACAGCTCTGCCAGACACAAGGGTCTGCTGTTCCACAAAGGCCCCACACGAACCCACTGCCTCCTTGCTCCCATACAGTGCACAATGGCCCGCATGCACACAGCAACATCAAGATCTGGCTGGCTCTATCATAAGCACCAAGCGCACATTCATCAGTCAGTCCACAGATCCACACCTGCGAGACAACGCCCAGCGCCCCCAGCCCCACTTTGGCCAGGTTGAACAGCTCAGGCTCTTGCTCCTGGGAAAGCGTGAGGGGGCCCACACCTGGGGTGACCAGGCGCATGCTGACCACCTGCTCGTCTACTGGAGGGATGCGAGCTCCAGTGCCATGGGCGCCGACCTGAGAAAGATGGGTGTGTGTATATATATATGTGTGCACTCGCATACGTGTGTGTATGTGTGTGTGTGCACGCACGTACATGAGAAGCAGCGATGAGCTTAAAACTAACTATGGTGGTGTGGGACGAAAGAGAGGTAACGAGAACCACAGACGCTAAAGTACAGTACTTGCCCAAAAGGACATCCTTCTTCTTCTTCTCCTTTTTTTCTTCTTCTTCTTCTTCTAGCAAGAACACCGGGTCGTCCCCATGGCTGGTTGACCCAAACTGTGCCAATAAGCTATCCACCCAATTCAAAGCCCCCTATACCTCATCTGGTTGCAAGATATTTGGTGTTATATCGAAACCATTGACACTTGCTGGAAATTCGGCATTCTGGGGGGCTGTGTGGAACCCGGTGCATATTTTTTCAAAGGGCGGACAAAAATTGTACGGTTTTTGCATGCTCCCAGGGTATGGGTCCCCTAACTGGCACGTTTCAAACTCAGCTCTGATTCCAATGCAGCTGAGCTTGAAACCTGCCAATTAGGGGACCCATACCTAATTGGCCGCGGCATGAACCCTACTTTTTGAGCAGCTATAGGCTTGTACCTGACCAGCCAGCGCACCAAACTGAGTGATTTTTGGTGTTTTGGAATCCTTTAATTTATCTTAAATTAATATCATTCCCCTCGAAAGCACCCATCCAGGGTACAGGTGCACGACGTGTGCTTCTAGCCCTGTCATTCTGTACGCAGGACGACTTGTCTAAATCTAAGCACATGCTCAGGTAGCTTATAAAGTCAGCATCTGTTTGAAGCTAGGTTGGGTCCAATTTGACGAAGTGACGTGTGAGTAGTTGCACCTTTCATGCAAAAAGGAGCATGTTTTGGCTTTTGCCCAGTGTCCCCCCTCTGATATTTTTTGCAACCCACTTTGGCAGGGAAAAGGAACATTTCTGAACTTGCCCCGATCGACATCTGCTTCAGGATATACGCATTATGCATGTCATATAACAATGCTGCAATATCAAATTTGGGACAGGGGTACTGGGAATGCTGGCAAGTGGGAGGCACTCACACAAGGGACACAGGGGAAAAAGGCAGAAAAAACTGTTTCTCCACACTTGCTGCGAGTTTCAGCCCGGTTTTTGCTCTCAGAGTTCGGGTCAAAATATTAATATTAATTATATTAAATTTTACATGGGGCCAATCTGTGGCCTGGCTAAAATTTGGTGGGAATCTTTCCGTCTGCTTACCTTGCAGGCGAGTAAAAAAATCAAACTACCGTACAGACTTGGGTTCAGTCCGCAGCCCCAAAAATATATTTTAGTTTCACACTCCCGCATCAACCCCGCACCCTGGAAATATTTAATTTACACCAACCCCGCACAGGGGTTTTTGCCTGACAGGCTCCAAAATACGCCAAAAATCCCCGTTTTTCAATCCCGCACCCCCAAAATAAATAGATATTTTTCGTGCGCGCAGTCACCCCGCAGGACAAAAAACGATATTTTTGCGCGGTGATATGAAGTCTGTACGGTATCCAATACAACTTTCAGCTCTCAAAACGGTGGAGTGGTTGGGGAGATAAGAGCCAAAATTGGCTTATTGGCACAATTTGACCAGGAAAGGGCGGTCCAGCCATGGGAACGACCACCCAGGGAGGTTCATTGACGCACGAATTGAAGATATTTGTCAAAGTTGACAGCTTTTTAGGTGGCTTGAATCACACCGTTGTTCAGGTGCACCACATTACCTGCTTGTTACAAAGGCTCAAGAGGTGTTTTCATCAGCACGTCACAAAACCACCAATGCATCGAATTGTAACGGACGCTAGAGAGCACCAGAAGGCTCGTGGAAGCCTAGTTGCACAATCAAGATGCTGCTATGGGTGCACAGACCTGGATGAAGCCCCCAATCTGCTGCTCCCGAATGCTGGCGTAGTTCTGTAGGGAAAGTCCGTGCCCCTTGAGTGCATCTGCCACCTGCTGCACCCGGCATCCGGCCTGTACTGTGACCTGAGTGTGCAGGGAGGTACACATACAGGTTGTGAGCATTGCATCACATCATATCAGCACGTACGTGTGTGCTTGCTGTGGTCGCACACGTTTTACATGTACAGGTGCATATCATGTGTGTGTACATGTGTGCGTAATCACGTACGTTCATAAGTACAGGAGCGTGCTGTGTTTATGCACGTATATTACCCAGAGTTAATTGCTCTCAACGTATGCATAGGCTCATGCAGGCAGTCCCTATGAGCTTTTCCGGGATAAAGCTAGCTAGACAGAAAGAAGCAGGGGTCCGACCAATCATTCACGCACCTGGCTGGTCTTTTCGTCCACTTTCAAGATCCGGTCCATGTGCGCCATGCTCAGAGTGCCCTCGCTGCTCAGCCCGAGGCCATTGGGACTGAGTGCACTGCCCACCACTCGCAGCTGCTGCCTGTTACAAGGATATCCCGTGCCGAATGGTGGTCAGACAGGGATACGCGCATTGAGATCAGAAAGGAAGAGATGCACTAAACTGATTAGCAGTGGCAAAGGCAACGGGTCACAGGCATGCGACACGACATATGTTGTGAGGAGCAATACCATTCATTCAGGTTTGCCTTACGTGCAATGCGGTGCAAGATGGAGTAATTAAGGCTTGTGAGAAGGGGGTACATGAGGCGTCTTGTAGCTGCCGTAATAATGTCAACTTACTTTGCCCTGGCAGCCTGCCGAAGAAATGACTCCACCTCGTACTCATTCACGGGCTGAAAAAGGCGTCTGCAATTTGCAAAGTGCAGGTAGTGCACATAGACACGAGTGCTACATGTAAGTGAGACGTTGGAAAATTTGAGTGAATTCTCAGAAGTGGGGGCCAGTAGTTTGAGCAACACAACCGTAAGCAAGCCACCTGCACTTTCACTGGGCCTTCCTCTTCACCACTATTTTCTACTGAATAGGTACACACACTTCAGCCTCCCCCACCCAATCCTTATTTCCATACAGCATCTTTCCTATTGAATGTTAAGCTCAAAGATCGTCATCCTTACTTTGGCGTTGCCTCGTGTGTGGCTGACCAGTTCGTCAGCGTTTCATCGTTGAGCTCTGTCTGCTGCTGCAGGTACTGCAGCTCAGGTGGGACTCTGTAGGGCGTCTCCTCGTCTGGGAACATGAAGGCATACGCCAAGCTCCCAAACCCGACCACGGGCAAGAGGATCCTGAAGCCAGCAGCTAGCCTCCTCCTTGCGGGGCTTATCTTGAACTGTTTCGTGTCCTGAGGGCCTATGTCTGCATGTTTGGAGAGGGGGGTGCGTCACAAGCGTGCTCACGTGTGCTGCTGATTTTTTTGTCATGTCCTCCTCAAGGGTCATGGCGCACTGCAGGTCTCCAGTGAACACATGACTGAAAGCGGTTGCAATGCAGGTGGTTGCAGCGATGGTGACGCACCAAAGGCTGCCAGCTCTTCAGGTGAGAAGTGAGGAGGGGTTGCTGGTGTGCGGCTGGGATTGGCCTGGCCTGAGAAGACCCTCCTCCAAAAGCCGGTCTTGTACGGCTTGGTACATTGGGAATGATGGGGATACAGCAGAGCCACCCCCCCCCTGCTGAACTGCTGCACCGTCAGTTTCAACATACAAATAAAATGTGCTACAGGTTAGCTAAGTAGAAATTTTTACTGAAATAAAATTCATTATTATTAGTGACTGCTTCAGTTGTTGTTTCCGGAATCCCATATCCCTAACCAAAAAATCCATGTGACTGAAGTTTAGATGGATTTCTCTGAGAGCTACAGAGCAACGGGAACCCCAATCCATAGCCCAAATGGTCAATACCTGGCCACAGCAGTGGAGTACAGGCTGATAATCCGTGAGGTTAGCCTTGATGGTGTGTATGCTTCTTTGCAAATTGAAGCTTCACCAACTTGGGGGAGACTTCCATTAAATGTTGTGCAGGTGGAGACACTCCGCGTCGTGCAGCTGTACGCATGCCTTGACCAAATTGAGTGCTTGGAATGGGCAGAAAACAGCTTATATGTTTTGTGCGGCCTCTACTCGCGAGCCATCATCCAGGCACGTTTGACCAATGCTTTGACTCACGTATTGGTTTGCCACGGCATACAAATGCACACACACATACACACACAAGCACACACACACACAAGCACACACACACACAAGCACACACACATACACACACATTGGCTTATCTTGCAGGTATGGGCTGTAGATCAGCCGGACTGGACATGCAAAATTGATGAAGGGCCTGCCGGAATATGCAAAACAATGTGGGCGCCTGGCGGTCTGAGCTTGGTCTGTGTGGCATCCTTTCAAATCAGGTGCATACCTGCTGCGCTTCCCAGGAGCCCATACATGTCTGTGGATTTTTCCTACGATAGCTCAAAAGGAAAGCAGAGAAAGGCAAGCACGACAGCGACGCAACTGCTGCTTCTCCTGTTGCTACAGGACAACCATCTGGTCGCTCGTGGATAAGAAGTGCACGTACCTCCGTGGGTGCAAGCACGCAGACAAAGGCCTGGCTTTCTCGCCGGACGGGCACACACTGGCCATGCTGGAGGTTAGTTGCATGCGTTAGGATTTAGTGTTGAACAGGTGTGGGTGAGTTGATCACTAAGCAGCGGTATTCTCGCAGCTGCGCAGCTGTTGCAAACGTCCCTATTTCTTTGTATTCCAAACTGGTATACACTTAAGCCACCATTTCCTTTCTCAACTTTTCTCCTGGGCAGCGCTACGATTACAAGGATCACGTCACTTTGTACGACACAAAAAGCTGGAAGGAGGTCCTGCATTTTGTGTGTGACACCACGGACGCAGTTGACCTCAGCTGGTCACCAGATGGAGCATATCTTGCAGTGTGGGACAGCTGTCTCACTTACAGGTAAGCTGTCACTCGAGGGTTGTCTGGGCATGCCTGTCGACACGCTTGGCAAGACTATTGATAGCATAAAAATGTATGCAGCTCAAAATGCATGTGCTAACACTGTGGACATTGCAGTGTGCGTCAAGATTGTATGTTTCAGAAGTCTGCAATCAACCTCACTTTACCTGTTTCAACAGCCTTTATTTATCTTTTGTTGATAGGTCCTAGAATTTAGACAACCCTTTGTCAGATAAGTCCTTCCTGAACGCATAATGCCATTATTTCATTATGGCACAGGATACAAGTATTTACTGCTGAGGGCAAGCCAGCGACCACCTACATCGCGTACCAGGATAGCTTAGGGATCAAAGATGTGTCGTGGAATGCATCAGGGGAGCTGCTGAGCCTAGGCAGTTATGATGAGGTATGTAGTGATGGAAGGGGAGAAGGAGCTGATTGCCTCTCTCTCGCGCTCTCTCTCTCTCTCTCTCTCTCTCTCTCTCTCTCCCTCACTATCTCTCTCTCTCTCTCTCTCTCTCTCTCTCTCTCTCTTTCTGTCCTTCTCCCTCTCCCTCTCCCTCTCTTCCTCTCCCTCTCTTCCTCTTCCTCTCCCTCTCTATTCAATTTCAAAAATTTTGCCCTAATTCAGGATTCAAGATGCTGATGCGACAGTCAGCAGCATGCTCCCAGGAAAGCATCACCTAAGTTACTTTGTTCCCTCTTGACATTTCAATATTGCGCTTTGTCTCAGAATTCAATTTTATCATAAACTGCAGTCATGTAATGTGGGCTTACGAGCTTCGTCTTTTCCCCTGCTTTTCTGTAGCATGCTCGGGTCCTGAATCATGTGACGTGGCAACCTCTCTTGGAGTGCACGCATCCCAAGCAGGTATGAATGGCTCTTATGCTCCTACACGCCAAATTATTTTTGTACTACCTGTAATTCAATCAAACATGCTCATACTAACGCTTTCACCCTTTTGCTGATCGCCACTGTTGTTGCGCTCCCTATCCTGCCTTACCCACATGTTTTCCAGCCTGCATTTTTATATTACTCAGGTCACTGATCCGCAGCATGTGGTCGTTTACCGTGAAGTAGAAGAATCATCTGCTGCTAACGGGTCTCCATTAAAGTCACCCAAAAGTAAAGAGGTGCGGCTGTAAAACTGAAAAGGCCCGTACCGAATAGCCACCGTCAATTGGTAGGGTTTGAGGACCTCAGGGATCCATTGCTGATGCTTGTATAAGGGATATAAGGATATATTGAGTAGAACATGTGTAAACACATACTCCTCATCCTTACACAGGAACTGCTGTATCTGGCAAGAATGTACACTGAAAATGTTATCTATGGCAGGCAGCGTACGTCTTGTATCTTGTTTTGCAAACTTTTTAAGGTCGTAAATTTGAAGTCTGTTCTGCTGAAGCCATGCTAGACAAGGTGAAGAGTCCATGCGCAGCTCTGCTTTCGCTGCTTGATGGACTTTAACTGGTTGGGTTGCCTGAGCCTCTTGAACATCTCTCCTGGCTTATGCTGACTTCCCGGGTAGAGCTGCCCGCCCAGCGTCAGCTTCACTGAATATTTGGCCATAGTTAAGCATGGGTAACTACTGTATTATTTTGCCAGCAAGGCTCGAGGGCGTTGAGGGCGAGGCTCGTCGATATAGGCCCTAGTTGGTGCATTAAGATTAATCATTTTGCACGGATTGAGCCAAAGCTTTTTTTGAGTTTATTTATAATTATATTTATAGTTATCGTGAAGAGACCGGACTGAAAAGAAATGTAGGAAATGTTTGGAAAATCTCCCATGGTGCAGTGCCTGGACAGGCATACGCACAGCAGATTGGCCGGAAATAAGTTCCATATTTTCTTAATACTTAATACCGTATTGCGCTTGGTTGTTTTGCGAATGAATAAATAATAATTGATGTCCCTCGCAATAATTCAGGCAAAAAAATTAGTTTTTCTGGACCTCGCAAAACTTGGACTTTCCAGCATGGACCATTCTGGGCTCCGCGAATAGATTTCCGTCGTTCTAAGGCACAACCATACAACCATCATTATTTTTGGCCGAGTTGCACCCTGAAAAGCGGACAATGTTCCGTCTTGGGAACTTCTGAGGCGGACAGCAAGTATATTTTCTGCCCCATTTGGACTTTGGTCAGGTCTGCCTGTCTAGCCCCATGCAGCCTCACTGGGGGCTCAAGCTTCTCTAAGAGAGAAGCATGAGGACAGAGCTGCTGCTGTCAGGTGCAAGCTCCTGGAGCACAGTGCAAGCAAGCTTGCATGCAGCAGCACAAGCAGCAGAAGCTTCCAGAGGCATCCAGGGGGGGGGGGGGA
>Ga0307968_1001338_pt1 | contig 20017 bp, 20 predicted proteins | sample OrgLakmetagen650_FD_201834 | JGI IMG/M metagenome (GOLD analysis project Ga0307968, IMG submission 201834) | Saline water microbial communities from Organic Lake, Antarctica - #650 | ecosystem: Environmental > Aquatic > Non-marine Saline and Alkaline > Saline | place: Antarctica: Organic Lake...
CTAACAACAAAACCAGTTGAGGTTCATTAAAGCTCACACAACCGGCAAACTCAGAGTATGAGTATGTTTTAGGATACACACACGCGCACCTGCCCTGCGCTTCCAAGCTCAACTTTGAGAGCTGCCTGCCAGAGGATTGAGGTTTCTGAGGCCACCTCTTCCTCCTCCATACCCTGCACGATGACACAGGGCAGCAAGATATAATGTAAATATATTATGCATAAGTTAGCGATCTATATATCATGCTATATGGCATGCATCATCAATGCACCGTCCATCGCATACACTTCTTTCACCAGACCAATGTACTCTCCAAACTCTGCACGATGACACAGGGTAAGCAAGTTGTGATATTCATAGGTTTGTATTTATAAGTGTACGCACCGTATACGACCGTATACCTGGTAATTTCCCTGCCATAAATTCCGTATGTACACCGTATAAATATGGTTCTATCCATTCCTAAATACTCACGAGTTGCATCATCAATGCACCGTCCATTATAATCACTTCTTTCACCAAATCAATGTACACTCCATCAGTATACCCTGTGAACACTGCACGTTGACACAGGGTAGGTACATTTTTTATTTGCTTGTTATGTATCCATGCACCACCTTTGCTGTGCCACCTCATCTCATTCCAGGCCCACCTCACGAGTATCAATGTATCGATACTCTGATCAATGCCCAGAGCATTAAACGACGCAAATCCATACTGCCACCTTCAAATAATTGCCGTCAACGACACTCACTGCCTCATCATTATGTGCTCTCCTAATTTTTGCTATCCACAGCACTTGCTACCTAAAAGGATCATGGGCTCTCTTCAACGACACTAACTGCATGAGGTTCACTTGCTTTATAAATTAGAGATCACTGCTTTATACACTGAAGACAGCCTTCAACGCTTGATTATCACTAACCAAAATCAAATAAACAAATAGCGGTTCGCACATCCACACTAAATAGATCCTCATCCTTCAAAAAACCAGCTGAGGTTTTCCCGTTCTTCATCAAATGTAAGATATCATCCACGATCAAGACACATCATCCACTATTATTTTTGCAGCACGCACTGCTGTCCTGTCCTTTTTCCCTGGCCTCACACTCCTCCCCGACATGCACGCCAAAGTGCTCAGGATCAAAACACCAACCCACATGAACTGCTTGACATCGAAACCACACCTTTTTTTAAGACACAACCCAGTCAGTGGATGTGGGTGGGTGGGTTAAACCCACACACACCCAATATCTCATCACCTGGGGAGCCATGTGGGTCATCATACGTGTGATGTCCTCCATGCTCAAGAAGCCATCCGCATCTTCATCCCACTTCCTGAATAGTCCTGGTAGAACCTCCAAGAACACCACCTCGCAACGTGTGTACTCGTCACACAGCGCCTCCAAGAACACGTGGGTCTGCATGTGGTTGCAGTTGGAGCTGAGCTCTGAGCCTACAGCAATACACGGGTCTCACACATGGTGGCTGCTGTACAACTAATAATATGCGGGTCTGCATGTGGTTGCAGTTGGAGCTGGCTTTTGCGCCTACAGCAATACACGGATCTCACACATGGTGGTTGCTGTACACGTAATATAATATGCGGGTCTGCATGTGGTTGCAGTTGGAGTTGAGCTCTGAGCCTACAGCAATACACGGGTCTCACACATGGTGGTTGCTGTACACGTTATAATATGTGGGTGCGCATGTGGTTGCAGTTGGAGCTGAGCTCTGAGCCTACAGCAATACACAAGTCTCACACATGGTGGTTGCTGTACACGTTATAATATGCAGGTCCGCATGTGGTTGCAGTTGGAGCTGAGCTCTGAGCCTACAGAAATACACAAGTCTCACACATGGTGGTTGCTGTACACGTTATAATATGTGGGTGCGTATGTGGTTGCAGTTGGAGCTGAGCTCTGAGCCTACAGCAATACACAAGTCTCACACATGGTGGTTGCTGTACAAGTAATATAATATGCAGGTCCGCATGTGGTTGCAGTTGGAGTTGAGCTCTGAGCCTACAGCACTACACAAGTCTCACACATGGTGGTTGCTGTACACGTTATAATATGCGGGTCTGCATGTGGTTGCAGTTGGAGTTGAGCTCTGAGCCTACAGCACTACACGGGTCTCACACATGGTGGTTGCTGTACACGTTATAATATGTGGGTGCAGTTGGAGCTGGCTTTTGTGCCTCCGACAATACATGGGTCTCACAAATGCTGGTCGCAGCTAAGGCTGGCTTCTGCTTAATCAATAATACGCAAGCCTGCATGTGGTTGCATTTGGAGCTGAGCTTCCGTATAATCATTTGAAGAGGAGTAAGACTCAGGTACGACAACCAGGTGCAAGCATTTCAAGGTAAGTCTTGCTTGGAAGATGGCGGCCTTATAACAGTGTAAGTTGGCACTAGCGAGCTGGCAGATCAGATAGGTGACGAATTAGAATGGTAAGATGTTAGAGCAGATCAGAAAGGTGACAACTTAGAATAATTTAAGGTTAGAGCTGGCAGATCAGATAGGTGACGAATTAGAATGGTAAGAAGTTAGAGCAGATCAGATAGGTGACGACTTAAAATAATTTTAGGTTAGAAATGGCAGATCAGATAGGTGACGAATTAGAATGGTAAGAAGTTAGAGCAGATCAGATAGGTGACGAATTAGAATGGTAAGAAGTCAGAGCAGATCAGATAGGTGTGAATTAAAATGGTAAGAAGTTAGAGCATGAGTGACGAATCGGTGACAGGCTAACATGACGTATGTGTGCAAATTGCATGTTCACATGCATGTTGTGATGTATACAAATGTTGATATGTAAATGTGGCACAGCAATATATGTTGTGGTGCTCAATAATCATATGTGGTGCGTCAAATTCACTGGGAAAAAGACCTCACTGGGTTATGGGGTGGGTGCACATATACGAGTGGCCATTTAAATCTGCTTGCCTGTATCTGCTTGCCTGAGGTCTACATTCTTTCTTGCACGTGATGAATCCACACTTTTAACATTCAATCCTGTCATCATTTACAAACCCACCCAAACAGACAAACACACACCTGAACCTTTCTAAACTCTGCCCGCCCCTTCTCATAGTCCAGCATCTGCTGCAGCTCCTGCCCGTAATATCCTGGTGCCACAAAATACTGTGCCACCTCATTGTCAGGAATGACCTCCCCCTGCATGCCAGGCACACACAGTCAACATGGATCAGGTCTACATCAATGCGTTGGGCAAGAACTGGTTTTGCTGATAACAAAGATAAGGGCCTCAAGGGACCATGCCCCCTGTGCGTACAGTGATATTTGTGTGCAGCCAGGAATTCAAGATTGAAGTGCGATGTGGGTGCTGAGTAACGGCGGCGGGATAAAGGCTTCCTACTCCTAGGGTTCGCCAGAAGTGTGTATATGCACCGTATATGACCGTATACTATATGGTGATAAAGACTACCTACTCCTAGGGTTCGCCAGAAGTGTGTTTATGCACCATATATAACCGTATACTATATGGTGATAAAGACTACCTACTCCTAGGGTTCGCCAGAAGTGTGTATATGCACCGTATATGACCGTATACGTTATGGTGATTTCCCAGCCAAGCACACCGTGTTTAAACCGTATATGTATAGTTCCGGACAACCCTACTGACACCCAAAAAGACTGTCTAAACTCACCCTCAAAGTTCGCACATGTTATGCATCATGTGCATGCAGACACAGTAATGTGGTGCATTTAGGGTTGGCCAGAACCATAAATATACAGTGCACATACGTTTTTTTTGGCAGGGAAATCACCAATTATACCGTCATATGCAGTGTAAATATATGGTTCTGGCCAAGCCTAGTTATAATTGGGTTACGTTATGCATTTTTGATCCCAAAAGCCTAGGGTTGGCCAGAACCATAAATTTACGGTGTACATACGTTTTTTTGGCAGGAAAATCACCAAATATACCGTCATATATGATGTATATATGCGGTTATGGCCAATCTACCCCTGCCCCGAGTAACTTGCATGCCTCTTCAATTACGAAAAAACTGCTCTCCCCCCTCCCCCCACCACCATTATGCCACCCCCCTATTCAGCATTGCTCTCAGACAGGAACAAATACCCACTTGCTTGTGGTTTGAGTTTGTTTATGCAGTTGCGTTTATGAACACATGTGCATAACTATGTCCGTACCTTGTGTGAGAGCATCCGTGTGAGATACGTATTTTCATATACAGGTGCGTGCATCCGCATGCATGTAATTATGCATGTATAGTGTGTATAAGCATGCATTTGCGTGTGCTCGCTGCTGCCCACCCACCCACCTTCAGGGCCAGTGTGGCAGCGAAAGTGTACGCCGTGCGTGTGTGTCGGCGCAGCAGCACTTTGTCCGCCACCCACAAGCACTTGCGCACATCAGCTTGGGGGTGGCCGCCCTTTTTGGCCCCCGACCAGTCGGCAGGAAAGTCGCAGCAAGGTAGGCGTGCTGGCTCACCCAGACGTTTCAGGGCGTCCAGGAACACACACAACACCTGATTTGTTGAATTCAGATTAAAGACAAAGTCACAGTAGGATACGTGCGCTGGCTGTGCTTAGTATGCTAGGGGCTTCCAGAAACAGGCACAACACCAAGATTTGTTTCGAAAAGGATCTGGGGCGAAATATCTAAATGACTTGCAACTGTCGAAAGGATCTGGGGCAGATTATCTGATATCCGAGCGACTTGCAACTGTCGACAAAGCGCGCCTCAAAGTAGAATATGAGGACATGTAAATGGGGCGTGTGTTAATATCATGCATCCACACACACGCTACATACAGGCAAGTCTGCTTCTTATACGAATGATTGAAGCTGAGAAGGATAGCATAATTCCACCTATATGAATGTGTGCATGATAATTAAACGGGGCGTGTTTTAAAATCACGCATCCACACACACGCTACATTCAGCCAAGTCTGCTTCTTATACGAATGATGTTGATAAGTATTACATAATTCCACTATATGAATGTGGGCATGATAATTTCCTGCTTGCAACGTCGGTTGTGCACTGTAGGTATTATACACATTACTGTATGGTTAAGTCAACCGCACGCACAATGGCGCAGCATCTAAATGGCAATCACAATGAGGGCAGCTTCTGCTGCCAGCCAGCTTGCCAAAAGGTGCGTTGAGTCAAGGATACATGAGTGTGATTGTTAATTATTCGCAAGCAGACAGTTTCTTAGGTTACGAACAAGCAGTGGTCACGGGAGACAAAAATAGCACTAGATTTTCTTGTGCGTGTCAATGCAAGTAGTATGCGTGAACCAGTTGCTGTGTGTGGGTAAGCGTGTGTGTGTGCGTGTGTGTTGTGTGTTTGGAGTATGCGATGTTGTTTGTGAGGAATCTGCGAGCGGTTGCGCATGCGCACATACTTAGCAAATATTGAAAACAGGCATGTTACCTGTTTGACTGCTTATTAGGGTTGTACGCACGCACGTAATGTTAGGATTTGTTAAGGTTTCACGCATGCACGTAGTGTCATGGGATCTCTTTGAACAAATACTTTCTATTTTCTACCTTGCACAATGCATTACTTGCCCCCCACGTACCTTGGATGGCCAGCGACCCTCGAACAAGAAGCTGCTGAACACACTGACACGTACGTCCGTCTGCAAGTCGGTACGTGGACAAGACAAAATTGTGTAAGGTACATAAGTGTGTAAGCGTACAATTCCCAGACCTAGCACAGAGAGAACAGAGAGGCCTATTTGTGAAAGCCACTTCCTTCATTTGTTTAACGTGCCAATTCATACTGTAGAGCAGGTGCTCTGTTACTGGCTTTAAAATGGATGAATGATGCAAGCGTTGGACACGTAAGGTGTAAGCCTTCAGTGGTGCGTGGGATTAATACGATGGATGGATGAAGCACAGGTCTTGAAGGGTGTGTGAGAGTTGCACTGTGGATGAACAAAGCGTAGGTATTGATGGGGTGTGAGAGTTGCACTATGGATGAACAAAGCGTAGGTCTTGATGGGGTGTGGTAGACTAATGGGGTGTGGTAGACTAATGCTATGGATGAATGAATAATTGGCCTTAAGGAGTGTGTGAGACTTGCAGCATCTCAGGATCTCAGAGCATTTCCCAAAACCGTATTAATGCTGTGCAATGCATTGTGTGATCCATTCTCACTCATTAAGTAGCTGTGCTGCACACCTTGTGGCATTAAAAATATTTGAGAGCAATAGCTTGATACATCAATGACAGGACAACACAAGCCGGAAAGCTAGAGCCGGCTACGTCCACTGGTCAGCTCAAAAACGCTGGGCATGCCCACTTCAAACTTGAAAATCGACAAGGCAAGACCACATGTACATACCTTCTGATTTGCCTTGATTGTAGCCACTAGCTGCCTACCTCAAACTCAAAAATCGACAAGGCAAGACCACATGTACATACCTTCTGATTCGCCTTGATTGTGGCCACCAGCTGCGCAGCATACTGGTTGACGAGGGCATTCGTGCCGTAGACACCTGCAAACACACGTGTGTGAGTATGTGTGTGTATGTATGTGTGTGTGTGTGTATGTGCATGTGCTTGCATTTGGGTGTGTGGGTGGTGTGTGCATGAGGGGGCATTTGTGCGCAAGTGTGCTACTGCACACTGCAGGCAGTAGCACACTTGCGCACAAATAGGGCTAAATTACAGTGCATCTCTCTTGTGCTTGCACTCTCGCACGGACATGAAAAGCGCTAGAAAAGCTGGTTGAAATCCAATCTGCTGCACGTGAGCACCTAATCGGAAACAGATTTGCAATGATTGCAGCTCGAGAGAGGGAGAATCTTGGCTGTAAACACAGCCGAGGTCCTTTCACAGAGGAATCCATTGTGAGACCCTTCAGGCCGGATTTGGAAAGGGCACCGATGCAAGGTTACTAACGTTATCACAAACAAACAAATCTAACATGCACCGAATATATAACACAGCAGCAAACAATTGCAACGTGCACACCAACAAGAGATACGCATGCACAACATGCTAGCAAGAGATACGCATGCACAACATGCTAGCAAGAGATACGCATGCACAACATGCTAGCAAGAGATACGCATGCACAACATGCTAGCAAGGGATACGCATGCACAATATGCTAACAAGAGATACGCATGCACAATATGCTAACAAGAGATACGCATGCACAACATGCTAACAAGAAATACGCATGCACAACATGCTAGCAAGAGATACGCATGCACAACATGCTAACAAGAGACCCGCATGCACAACATGCTAACAAGAGATACGCATGTACCTGCCAAATGCTAACAAGAGATACGCATGCACAACATGCTGACAAGAGATTCACATGCACATTATGCTAGCAAGAGACACGCATGCACAACATGCTAACAAGAGATACGCATGCACAACATGCTAACAAGAGATACGCATGCACAACATGCTAACAAGAGATACGCATGCACAACATGCTAATAAGAGATACGCATGCACAACATGCTAGCAAGAGATACGCATGCACAACATGCTAACAAGAGATACGCATGCACAACATGCTAGCAAGAGATACGCATGCACAATATGCTAACAAGAGATACGCATGCACAACATGCTAGCAAGAGATACGCATGCACAATATGCTAACAAGAGATACGCATGCACAACATGCTAACAGGAGATACGCATGCACAACATGCTAGCAAGAGATACGCATGTACCTGCCAAATGCTGGAACATGTAATCCACGAGGGGCATGGGCTCGTTTTGGGGTACCATTTTCGCCCGTGCTTCGTCAGAGACTATCTTTCCACGGTAGATGCCGTCAATGAGCTGTGAGGCAGTGAGTGTGGAGACAATGATCATTTTCCATGATTAATGCCGCGACGAGGTGAAGGGAAACCGAGTATAGGAAGGGGTCACCATTTTCACAGGAAATTCTAACAATGAGTTGCGAAAGCAGCGAGGGAGCCAAAGCGTGTCTGACAGAGTAGGTGGCAGACTCTGACGGAATGGGTACGCATACATGCAATGAAAGTCAATGGACCAGAGAGTGCTTTATAGTTGGAATAAAGTATTGGGAGTACAGGCACCATAGTATTATACTTATTGCCCATAGTATTATACCTAAGTAGGCATAGCCTTGTTCTAGTTGGAATAAAGTATTGGGAGTAGAGGCACCCTAGCCCTGATATCAAATGCACCATAATAGTATACTTATTGCTCATCGTAATATACTAATTGTACCCTATGTAGACACAGCCTTGCACCCTAGCCCTGAATTGAAATGCACCATAAGATTATACTTATTGCCCACCGTATCATACTAATTGTACCCTATGTAGACACAGCCTTGCACCCTAGCCCTGATGTCGCACCATAACATTATACTTATTGCCCACCGTATTATATTAATTGTACCCTATGTAGACACAGCCTTGCACCCTAGCCCTGATCGATAGCCCAGTCACGTGTGCATGGCTTTATCCCCGCACACGTCAATTTAATATAATAAATTAGATAGAAATGCACCCACACCCTCACACCTTAAAAAGCCAGTCACGTGTGCATGGCTTGATCCCCGCACACGTCAATTTTAATATAACAAAATAGATAGAAATGCACCCACACCCTCACACCTTGAGCAGCCAGTCACGTGTGCATGGCTTGATTCTCGCACACGTCAATTTAGAGTAGATAGTAATGCACACACCCTCACACCTTGAGCAGCCAGTCACGTGTGCATGGCTTGATCCTCGCACACGTCAATTTAGAGTAGATAGTAATGCACACACCCTCACACCTTGAGCAGCCAGTCAGGTGTGCATGGCTTGATCCTCGCACACGTCAATTAGAATAGATAGTAATGCACACACCCTCACACCTTGAGCAGCCAGTCAGGTGTGCATGGCTTGATCCCCGCACACACCAGTTTCAGAATAGTTATTAAATAGATAGTAATAAAGATCGTCCCCATGCAAAACTTCCCCTGCCAAACAGTGCCCAAAAGCCTAAATCAGCCATATCTCCCTATTCACTTCACCATTCTGGGACCTGAAAGTTGCGTTGGATAGCTAATTTTTTTTACTCGTCTTCAAAAAAGCAGGCAAAAAGACTCAGTGGGTGGCCTGCTAGATAGTAATGCAAAAAGACTCAGTGGGTGTCCTGCTAGATAATATTGCACCCACACCCTCGCACCTTGAGCAGCCAGTCAGGGGTGCGTGGCTTAATGCCTGCGTACTTGGTGATTGCATCTTCAAGACGCGCAGCCCCTGACAGTTGTTCTCGCTTCTCTACGTTCCTGTCTCTGCCCAACACAAAGGCTTTGGACTCAGCAGCATTCTTGCGCATGGAGTCCGACGTAGTCAGGCTTCTGTCTTCTGAAAATGAGGATGTACACGCACACGGAAATGTAAGCTTCTGCTTGTACTTGCGTGCATGTGTGTATGTGTGGGGCATGCGCGTATATTGTGTGCGCAAAGTTCTGCAGAAAGTTGTGCTTATTTTGGGTACTTAAACAGAGTTGGTACGGTATTACCGCCTTATTTAGTGCCACGACTTTCAGCACTAGAATGAGGTTTACAATTGGGTACGTCATATATCAGTTACACAACAGTCATTTTTCAGTTGCACAACAAAGTCATTTATCAGTTACACAACAGAGTCATTCATCACTTACACAACAAAGCTGGACAGCTATGCAAGTGCTGCCTGTTTGCACTAGAACACTGGAAAATGTGGGAGTGGCTTGGACCTGATGTCAGCGCCCTTGCAAACCGATTGTTCATAAGAAATTTGTGCTGCACACTGCAAGGATGAAAGAACCGGAAGGTTTGCCTTTGTGCTGCTGTCGCCCTGTTAAAAAGAATCAGCGCCTGGAATCCAATGCCCTTACAGAGTGAGTTGTAGGACCGAAAGGGGCAAGGACGTGATAAGGGACGTAGCGGCAAAGCGTTGCATAAAAAAAAGGGTCACCCTCAGTTTTGTGCTCTGCGTAAAACAAATAGTATGACTAGAGTTGGCCAGAGCCATATATATACGATGTATATACGGTGTTTTTGGGCAGAGAATCATTAAATATACAGTCATATACGGTGTATATATACGGTTCTGGCCAGCACTACGTATTACACAGCACGTTTTTTACCTCTAGGGAAGTGCGCCTTACAAAAGCGCAGCACATCATGATTAAATCTACTGTACCAAAAGACGCAAGTGCGCGCTCACATCAAACACTATTTATTCGAATACAGCCCTCCTTTTGCATTCAACAGTTGTCATAGATTATAGGTCAACCAACCCACAGCTGTCATAGGTCAACCAGCCCAGGTCAAAGGTCAACTTATCCACACATGTCATCTCCAAATATGCATGCCACCTGACTTACAGAAATGCATGCCACCCGACTCACTGAAACGTATGCCACCTGACTCACTGAAATGCATGCCACCTGACGCACTGAAATGCATGCCACCTGACTCACTGACACGTATGCCACCTGACGCACTGAAAAGCATGCCACCTGACTCACTGAAATGCATGCCACCTGACTCACTGAAATGCATGCCACCTGACACACTGAAAAGCATGCCACCTGAACTCACTCTGGGCGTTGTGACGGATCGGAGACATGCTCCTCCGTTTCCATTTGCCGCCTTTCTCCTTGATGGAAAGGCCCCTGCTTGCAGCACAACGTAAGGGCTAGTGTGTTTCTACGTAAAGCACTGGCGTGCTCTTTTTCTCGTGCAGGAACTATGTCTCGTTTAAGTTCACAAATGTAATGATGAGATGCGGAAAGGGACGACAAAAGAAGATTCCTGGGTCCAAGCAGGAGCTGCAGCAAGGCTTGCAGACAGTTCAACAAATCAAGTAAGGCGGCATTCATGCATGAGACATAAATTGCGCGCAAGCAGTATAGGGCCTTAAGCACTGATGAAGCGTAAGGTGGTGTTTGCTATGATTATTTGAACGGGACACACGGCTGGATTTCTTTTGTGAGTGGGTTTGTGTGTGATGTGTGTGTGTGTGTGTGTGTGTGTGTATGCCTAAGGCTAGACCGAGCCCAACCTCACCACAAACTACTAGGATTTTTTGGCAGCTTCTCTGGTGTTAATTTTGTCTATCCCCATCCTTGTCTTCTTTTGAGGGCACCGTGTCCCATTTTATCCCACACATGCAAAACAACACGCGTACCCCCCTCCCCCAACCAAAACTCACACTCACAATGTGTGGGATGTTTAAGCGTGTTTGTGTGTGTGTGTGTGTGGTGTGTGTGTGTGTGTGTGTGTGTTTGTGTGTAAGTGTGTGTGTAAGTGTGTGTGTGTGTGCACGCCCTGACAAAACAGTCTTAGCTGGAACTAGTGAGACACTTGCTTGCAGATCAAGAAGAAGGCTGGCCCCCTCATTACACATCTCAAGCATGCTCTTTTCTATCATCACATTCTCTTGGCGCAAAAATCGTCACAAAACTTTGATGCAAACACATTCTCTGTCAAGCACCCCTTTGGATAAGCCTCAACGCAAATTTTGGCAACTGTTGTGAACCATGAAATTATATGCAAGCTTAACCCCATGCCGATGTCCCCTGAGATTGTGCTGATAAGCTTTTTATGCATTCCAAAACCAGTCTACCTCATCTGAATGCAAAATACTTGTCTGTATATCTAAACCATTGCCATTCAGAATACCAGCCAGCCTCTTGGTCTGTGTGCTTGCCTCCTTTGACGACACACAGAGAATAAATGTAGCTACCTAACACAACTTTCAGGTCCTTTTATGGTGAAGTGGTTGAGCTCACGTAAGCTTGTGGGCACTGTTTGGCCGGGAAGGGGGGGGGTGCATGGGTCGACCGCAAGCATGCAAGCCCATTATTGGTTTGCAAGCCAGCCAGGACAGCAAGAGCCGTAGGAGGCCCTACAAACGGTGATCAATCTCATAAGTGAATGCATGGTGCAATAAAGACATGCTCCATACACATGAAGTGCCTTCAACCAGGGTTGTTCAGTTCGGGGTTCGGTCAAAAGTTCGGGTTCGCAAACTTTCACGCATTTTAGCGAACCCTAATAATGCCGTTCAAGAGCTATTAAAAGTTCGTCGAACTTTATGCCTTTTTTCAAAATATTGGGTCCGAAATTGCAGTCAAAAATGCAGGGAAAAGCCTTAGATAGGCCGTCAAACGTTCAGATTTTTTGTGTACTGATGAATTGTAATATATTATATGTATTTAAGACAATTCAAGCATGTTTTGGACGAGTATAACCACAGGAACCAGCAAATTGGACCCATTTTTTGAAATTGCACATCGAACCGCTCAAACAGTTCGAGGGTTCTAGAACTTTCACGAACTTTATCGAACCCTTGCTCCCAAAAAATCGAAACCCTGTCTTCAACATATACAGGCCTATTTCTTATGCCTCCCTCCAGGTCACGACAAATAATAGCACTGCCAAACCATGGGATAGTCTGAAGCTACTGTGCTTGTACCAACATCCAAAGTACCAGAAATGTTGACATGTTGTATGCTGAAGCCTGCACTTAAGCCTCACAAGTCTGTCCAAGCAAGCACCACTGCCAGTAGGCAAGCACCACAAACTTCAGAGTACCATAAATTTTGACTAGTCGTATACTGAAGCCTGCACTTAAGCCTCACAAGTCTGTCAAAGCAAGCATCACTGCCATCAGGCAAGCACCACAAACTCCCACAACACTGCCCCTCAACACTGCCAAGCTTCTGCCGAGATAAAAGCACCACACACAGCCTCACAACTCTGTCAAAGCAAGCACCACCCTCTGACTGTGCGCAGACTGACCTGTGTGTGCAAGAACCACAAACAGCCTCACAACTCTGCCAAGGCAAGCACAACCCTGTCGTGCGCAGACTCACCTGTGTGGCATTCTGGACGCTTTTTCTTTCGATGGCGGCCTCGCTTGCTCTGATGCCCTTTTGTGATGTGTTCTGCCCTCCACGTGCTGTGCCTTATCTCGATCCTTCTCCCCATGGCCCTTATGGGCAGTAGCTCTTGAATCAGCCTGCATTAGGGAAGGCAAAATGTAGGAGCTCTGGCAACACATACACAGCGTTCATATCAGTCTGTGTTAGGGAAGCTCGAATGTAGGAACTATTGCAGAAACATGCAGCGTTTGAATCAAGTTGTGTGGAGTGAGCCCAAATGTAGAAGCTCTGGCAGCACATGCACAGCTTTAATGTCAGTCTGTGTTAGGGAAGCCCAAATGTAGGAGCTCTGGCAACACATACACAGCGTTCATGTCAGTCTGTGTTAGGGAAGCTCGAGTGTAGGAACTATTGCAGAAACATGCAGCGTTTGAATCAACTTGCGTGGAGTAAGCCCAAATGTAGGATTTCTGGCAGCACATACACAGCGTTCATATCAGTCTGTGTTAGGGAAGCTCGAATGTAGCAACTCTTGCAGAAACATGCAGCGTTTGAATCAACTTGTGTGGAGTAAGCCCAAATGTAAGAGCTCTGGCAGCACATGCACAGCTTTTACATCAGTCTGTGTTAGGGAAGCCCAAATGTAGGAGCTCTGGCAGCACATGCTCAGCTTTTATATCAGTCTGTGTTAGGGAAGCCCAAATGTAGGAACTATTGCAGAAACATGCAGCGTTTGAATCAACTTGTGTGGAGTGAGCCCAAATGTAGAAGCTCTGGTAGCACATAACACATAACCAGCAAAACTGTGAGCCAAAGCGCCTTTTGTACACCGTATATGACCGTACATGATATATGGTGGTGTCCCTGCCAACACGTATAATTGGTGATTTCCCTGCTATAAATACCGCATAAACACCGTATATACATACAGTTCTGGCCAACCCTAGTTGTGACCAAAAGCGTTCCCCCTGCAAGGAAGCAGCAGCCTTAATGGATGTAAAAGAAGCTGAGGTCCACGCTGATAACGACTAGCGTGCATGAGCTGCACGGTTGAAAGACTTTAGACCAGTCTTCACACTATCCAGAGCCCCACCCACCAAGGAAAACTCCACTCCAGCCTCGCAAAGCCCCACCAATGCATTAGTCAGTTTATAAATCAGTGCTCACACTATCTAAATCCCCACCACGACACAACAGTCACGCACGGGCCATCACTTTATGCATATATACGCACCTCTCTAGGTGAATTCACGTCAGCATCCTGGCCATCATTCTATGCATGTAAATGCACCTCCCTTGGCGAATTTACGTCAGCATCCTGGCCATCACATTATGCATAGAAACGTACCTCTCTAGGTGAATTCACGTCGGCATCTTCCCTTCTCAGGGTGGAGTTTAGGTGCTTGGAGTCCTGTGTGCAGAAGTTGTGAGTGAAACACTTAAAAGGGGGCTAGGAAGAGGCGTAAGAGGTCCACGTGCGTTGAATGACCAGAATTTAAACCACAAGCATAATAGCAGTAGGGTTGCAGCCCACAAAATAAGTATCTTCACGACTCACGTCGTACACTTCAAAGTAAGTCGGCACCAAGAGCGTTTTTCATGGAAATATAGGTTCAGGTCAATTTGGTCAATTTTACGATTCAGCAAGATGACACGTGGGAGCTGACCACGCCCAGTTTCCACAAAAGCCTCTTTAGGGTTTTCATTATTCTCCTTCTTAAACATAAATTTATAAATTAATTCAACGCGATGAGACGCCCATTTCTCACAATAGCCACTTTACAGGCTTCATTGTTACCATTGGACAAACATAAATCGGAATCAATGCAAGCATCACCGGCACATCACACAATACCAACAATAAATCACACCTCTAGTTTGAACTCCAGATCACGGTTTTTTGACTTGCTGTCCTGGAGCTGCTCTTGCGCTTCCGTCAAATCCTGAAACACAGAAAGTTAACAAGCACATCTGGGTCAGGGGTGCAAAGCACGAAAGCTGAGAAATCCAGTCATCTTTGCAACCCTCTAACGTCCCTGTTTGGTCCTGCAAAATATCATTGTTATTATTATTAACACCCATAGCTCGTACACGTGCAGCATCTATTATACAACGCAACTCGCATGAATATTTCATCTTTCTTCTGAAGGGCAGATAAAGAGCACATGTGTAATGTTCCGTATTGCATGGCAATAACTACGACTAAGAAAGCAAGAATTCATGTTAGGTGGCAATTGCATAGGGCCATATGCAAGCTTTTCAGTGTTTTGGTTGTAAAAAGCATGGAAAGCAACGAAAGTGGTGTGCTTCACAGGGTGTTTTGCAAACGCACATGCATTGCTTTGTCAAGTACTTTAATCGGTGAAAGCATGGAAAGCAACGAAAGTGGTATGCTTCACAGGGTGTCTTGTGAGCGCATCTGCTTTGATCGTCGGAAGCATGGAAAGCAACGGACATGGTGTGCTTCATAGGGTGTGTTGCGAACGCACCCGCATTGCTTTGTTGAGCTTGGCAGCGGTTGCGGAATCCGCCTCTTGGCTGGCAGGGCGAGATTCTTCCTCCTCGTCAGACTCTGATTCCTCAGCAGCAGCCTGTAAATTTAGAGAAAAAGTAAGACAAGTGTAAGTTTGCAAGAAAGTAGGACACACATTAGAGCAGCATCAGTTGTACTTTATTCACTAACTAGAGCAAAAGCTCTGAGCCAAACTCTGCCTCTGCAATAGCGGGCTGACTGTGCTTTATAGAAAAGAAGTTGCATAGGATAGCTTTGGCCTGCGATAAATGCCCATTGTGCAGTTTAAAGAAGGATGATGGGGGTGAGGAGCCTCGATTCTGCATCCTAAAAATGTGATCAGCGCCCAGGGTGATATTTAAAAAGGGCACACATGTAATGAGTAGCAGCGGCATTACAATTCAACTGATCAAGTGTCTAGACCAAGGGAGTTTCCAATCTCAGATACTGCCTCATTGACCGCACACCATACGGAAAGAAAAGGGCACACACACACGCATGAGCTATAATACATACATACATACACACAAACCCCTGACTGAGGGCAATGAATCCAGCCCATGTCTGTAACTCTAACACAGTCTCTCATTTGCAGCTTACAGAGGGTGATCACATGGAAAAAAAATGGAAAATTACGCAGGCAATGAAAACCGCTCCCCAAATTAATCAAGGGAAAGGAGCCACTTTGGTACCGGGTACCGTATAAGGGTGATCACATGAACAAGCACAAACTTACCAGGCTGACGCTTGCTTCTATTTTAGAGTGTGCACAAATGATCTTGAGCTTCAGAAAGGACAGCAGCAGGAATTTGTGGATTTAACACAACTTTCCAAGACGCGCTTGACAGAACCGTGCTTGTGAGATTGTTACCACTTTTGATCAGCATTGGATGCAAACATAGACAACACCCATGAATTCACTGACACACTCACACACAAACACGTGCATCCATGCACTGAGGCACATGTCCTTACATACACACACTTGCACACACAAAAACACATGCATCCATGCACGCACACACATGTACTTGCACACACACACACACACACGCACACAAACACGTGCATCCATGCACGCCGACACATGTCCCTACAAACACACACACACAAACACGTGCATCCATGCACGCAGACACATGTACATACATGCACACAAATACGTGCATCCATGCATGCAGACACATGTACTTACATACCTACACACACACACACACACACAGACACACACACACACAAAACACGTGCATCCATGCACGTAGACACATGTCCTTACATACACACGCAAACACACACAAAAACACATGCATCCATGCATGCAGACACATGTACTTGCACACACACACATACAAACACGAGCATTTATGCACGCAGACACGTGTACGGACATACACACACATGCACACACAGAAACATGTGCATCCATGCACGCAGACACATGTCCTTACATGCACAAACACACACACAAACACATACACAAAAACACATGCATCCATGCACGCAGAAACACGTACTTACATACACACACATGCACACACACAAACACGTGCATCCATGCACGCAGACACATGCACTTACGCACACACACACACTTGCACACAGACCTGCAGCTCCTCCAGCTTCTCCTGTATCCGTTCCGTCACCAGCTGAAGCAGGGACGGCTGCTGCTTGCCTGAACCTACTGAGCCGTGCTTCCTAAGCACAGCTTTGTTGGGCTGTGAGAAGGTGCTATGCGTCTGTGCACGCCTCAAAGGAGACAATGGTGCTGCATGTACACAGTCGGGGTGATTGTGTGTGCGTGTGTGCTTCAGAGGAGACAAGTGTGTTGTATGTAACACAGTTGGGGTGTGTGTGAGCGTGTGTGTGTGTGTGTTGTGCCTCAGAGGAAACAAGTGTGCTGTAAGTACACAGTCGGGGTGTGTGTGTTTGCGTGTATGCGTGTGTATGTTTGTTTGCATGTGTGCGTGTGTATATGTGCCCGCCTCAGAGTAGACAAGGGTGCTGCATGTACACAGTCGGGGTGTGTGTGCGTGTGTATGTATGTGTGTGCCTCAGAGGAAACAAGAGTGCTGTATGTACACAATCGGTGTATGTGTGTGTGCGTGCGTGTGTGCCTCGGAGGAGACAAGGGCGCTGAATATACACAATTGGTGTGTATATGTGTGTGCGCGTGTGTGTGGCTCAGAGGAGACAAGGGTGCTGTATGTACACAATCGGTGTGTGTGTGTGTGCGTGTGTGTGTGTGTGTGTGTGTGTGTGCCTCAGAGGAGACAAGGGTGCTGTATATACACAGCCAGGTTGTGAGAGGGATGCAAGGAGCATGAGTATGTGGGAATTGGGCCGTTTGGAAGCATTGCGCGTGTGTTTGTGTGTGTTTGTGTGTTAGTGTGTATGTGTGCAATACTGTAAACGTGCGGACCCCCCAAGATAGACGATCGGTAATACGTGTATCGCCTTTTATTGTTCCTGGGTGTGTGTGCTTGCCATGGCAGTGCCGAGAGAGCGTGTTGTTGACAGGTTGTTTGCAGTCCAGCTGTGCCTTCCTCAGACCTAAATCCTGATACACACCTGGGCCCTCCTCTGCAGATACTCAAACCCTAATACGCACCTGAACCCTTCTCATTACACACAGACTCTGTCACACGCACACCAGAGTCCTCCTCATCAGACCCGAAAATCATCATAGATCTGAGCTCCCTCCCCCGATATTGAAACCCATTTACACACCTGGGCCCTCATCATCAGACCCAAACCCCTGGCCTTTCCTCCTTGGGCCTGCAAAGCTTCGCCCTGCCGGTAACCTGCGTTCAAAGCAAGGGGAATGTGCCGCAAATTTGATGAAGGTTGGGTTTGAGACGTGCAGCAATCAAAGGTTACAGCACTGACATTTAAAGGTGGCTTGGATCAAGACTTTATAATAGGGTTGGCCAACACAATATATTCCAGGTTCCTGCGGTAAGTTAGGAGGCTTTCAATCCAAAACAAATGCACCAATAGGGTTGGCCAGTGCCGTATACATGTACCGTATATGAACGTATGCTTGGTGATTTCCCTGCCAACAATACCGAATGTACATGGTTCTGGCCTACCCTATACACCCCACATGCCCCACATGCACTGATGGGATTTAGCTCCTGGCCGATTTTGGGTGATGGTGACCTGCACTTTAAGGACCCGTGATTGGGAGGGAGAGAGGTGCATGCATGCAACTACAGCCGATGCACACAGTGTTAATAATGCCCTGGTGCAATTGGTCCAGTATTAATGATGCGCCTTCTAGAGCTGAAAAACCACAAGCCCCATTGGTGACCTGCACTTTAAGGACCCATGATTGGGAAGGAGAGAGGTGCATGCATGCAACTACAGCCGATGCACATGGTATGCCAATGATGATCTGATGCAATTAATCCAGTATTAATGATGCGCCTTCTAGAGCTGAAAAACCAGAAGCCCCATCGATAACCTGCAATTGAAGGACTCGTGATTGGGGGGGAGAGAGGTGCATGCATGCAAGTAAGCTGATATACACAGTATAAATGATGCCCTGGTGCATTTGGTCCAGTATTAATGATGCGCCTTCTAGAGCTGAAAAACCACAAGCCCATCGGTGCAATTGAGGGCAATTTATTGGAGCGGTGTGTGTGTGTGTGTGTGTGTGTGTGTGTGTGTGTGTGTGTGTGTGTGTGTGCGTGTGTGTGTGTGTGCGTGTGTGTGCGTGTGTGTGTTACGCATCATTGTACGCTGCATGGCTTATAGCTGCACAAGGTGTGTGTATTGCTTTGAGAAGGCCGTGTTGTGAAGGTACAGAAAATGATGTGAGAAGGCAGCGTTGTGAAGGTACAGAAAATGATGTGAGAAGGCCGTGTTGTGGAGGTTCGAAATGATTATTGCAACAAATTGAGGGCCACAGTTTTGGAGAAAGTGGTTTTGGCAAATCACCTAAATTACAAAACTTTTGTTAGAGGCGAGCCTTTTAGAAGGTAGGAAGGCCACGCCCCCAGAAGTGGCTTGGTTTGCGCTCACATGCATGTTCTGGCAAAATTTACTGAAAATATACAGCTTCAACGTCGGCGTGCAGTTTTCCGCACCTCCCCACATCAGGAGACCCTGGGCGAGAGTGTGAAGAGGCAGCACTACGAAGAGTGTAAAGAGCAGCACTACGAAGAGTGTAAAGGGGCAGCACTACGAAGAGTGCATTTTACTGTTTTCCGCACCTCCCCACATCAGGAGACCCTGGGCAAGAGTGTGAAGAGGCAGCACTACGAAGAGTGTAAAGGGGCAGCACTACGAAGAGTGTAAAGGGGCAGCACTACGAAGAGTGCACTACTGTCTTCCACACCTCCCCACATCAGGAGACCCTGGGCGAGAGTGTGAAGAGGCAGCACTACGAAGAATGTAAAGGGGCAGCACTAAGAAGAGTGTAAAGGAGCAGCACTACGAAGAGTGCACTACTGTTTTCCGCACCTCCCCACATCAGGAGACCCTGGGCGAGAGTGTGAAGAGGCAGCACTACGAAGAGTGTAAAGAGGCAGCACTACGAAGAGTGTAAAGGGGCAGCACTACGAAGAGTGCATTTTACTGTTTTCCGCACCTCCCCACATCAGGAGACCCTGGGCAAGAGTGTGAA